>JABAHR010024726.1_pt3 | contig 36388 bp, 34 predicted proteins | sample 7062101 | NCBI WGS metagenome assembly JABAHR01 (sample SAMN14534553, study PRJNA622989) | marine sediment metagenome | biome: marine biome [ENVO:00000428]; feature: marine pelagic biome [ENVO:01000023]; material: deep marine sediment [ENVO:00002113] | place: India: Gulf of Kutch | collected...
CCTCGATCCTCTCCTGCATCAAGCCCTCGCCCAAGGGCACGGGCAACACCGGCTTTTCCAACACCTATGCCGCCTATGAAGCGCTGCCGCAGGAGGAGAAGGACCGGATCGAGGACCTCAAGGTGCGCCACGGCGCCTGGGCTTCGCTGTTCTACTACAATCCCGAGCCGCCGACCGCCATGCTCAAGGGCATGCAGGCAATCGGCGACAACACGCTGCCGCTGGTGTGGACGCACCAGTCCGGCCGCAAGTCGCTGGTGCTCGGCAATACGGCACATACCATCGTCGGCCTCGACGTGATGGAAAGCACGCTGCTGCTCCACGAATTGCGCGAATGGGCGACCAGGGAAGAGTTCACCTACAGCCACGAATGGTCGGTCGGCGACCTGGTGATCTGGGACAACACCGGCACCATGCACCGTGCCGAGCCCTATGACATCGCCAGCGGCAGGCTGATGGTGCGGACCAAGCTGGAAGGCGAGGAACCCTTCGCCTGAGTCGCCTGCCGCAATTGACATAAGATCCGTTCGTGTCGAGCGAAGTCGAGACACGCTCGAGGCGAACGAGTCAGGGTTTGGCCAGGCTGACCTCCACCTCGAACCCGCCATAAAGCGCCATTCCGGTAAGCGGATCGGCGCGACGCGCATCCGTCAGCCGGTTGACGTTGGCCTGGCGGTGGCCGTGCGGCAGCGAGGTCGCCCCCGGCCGCATGCCCGGATCGAGACGCGCGATTGCATTCAGAGAGCCTGTTTCCGTCGATACGCGGGCCAGTTCCCCGTCGCCGATGCCGCGCGCCGCCGCATCGTCGGGGTTGAGCAGCAGTTCCGCCACCTCGCCCAGCTCCAGCGGCGAGGCATTGAGCTTGCGCCTCTGCCGCCGCGGGATCAGCAGCAGCTTGTCGCTTTCCGCCTGCGTCCGGCTTTCTTCATGGATCCCTGCAAGCTGTGCCACAAGGTCCGGCGGCGCCAGCTTCCAGCCGCCGATCCGGGCGATATGGGCATCGACCCATGACGCTGGCAGTTCGAGCGGCTCTTCCACCGCGCCAGCCTCGGCAACCTCGGCAAAGCCGCGCCGTGCATGAGGCATCAGCCGTTCGAGCATGTATCGGTCCGCACCTTCCTCCCGGTCATCCACCGGCACATCCGGGGCGACCTCCAGCCCCATGCGCCGCATCAGCTCGGCGATTACCCACCAGGCGCTGCGGCGCTCGCCCGTGGGCGCGAGAAGCGCCAGGCTGTGCTGCAATTGCAGGCGCGGGCTGAGCACGTCCCACAGCTGGATATCCTCGCGTTCGAGCTGGTCCTTCGTCGGCAGGACATGGGTCGAAAGCGCCGTCGTCTCGTTCGCCACGATCTCAAGGCTGGCAAAGATGTCGAGCCCGGCCAGAGCCTGTTCCAGCCGCTCGCTCTCGGGAAAACTGCGGGCGATGGCGCCGCCGAAATTGACCAGCGCACGGATGTTTCCGGCCTCGATCTCGCTGACCAGCGCGGCGCAGGGCCATTCGCCGATCATGCCCGGCAAATCGGGCCGGGTGGGCGCACCGGGATGGCGCACATCGGGCATCACCGGCAGTTCCGCTGCATCGAGGCGATTGACGAAGCCGGGGTGGAACCACACGCCGCCGGGCCGGTTCATCGAGCCGGTGAGGATCATCAGCGCAAAGGCCAGCCACTGGGTGAGATTGGCGCTGGCGGCCATGGTGACGCCGGTGCCCGTTTCCACCGCCACCCTGCCCGATTGTTCGAGCGCAGCGCGCAGCTCCTCGATCTCTCTCGCATCGCAACCGGTGATCCGCGCCGCCTCCGCGCGGTCGAAGTGGGCAACAGCCGCGCGCAACTCTTCCAGCCCCTCGATCTCCTGCGCCGGACACTGTGCCCCGCGTTCGAGCAGGTCGCGGACAAGATATGCCAGCAGCGCATAATCGCTGCCCGGACGCGGCGCGATGTGGCGCGTGGCAAGGCGCGCGGTGTCGTTCTCGCGCGGGTCGATGACCCACACCTGCCCGCGCCTGGCGACCTGCTTGATCGTATGGCCGTGGCGCGGCAGGGCGACATTGTGGCCATGGCTGACCAGCGGGTTGATGCCGATAAGCAGCAGCAGTTCGGCATTGTCATAGTCCGGGCGGCTGGAGAGGCCGGGGAATTGCCCCGTCAGTGCGGCAACCAGAGTCTTGGCCGTGCCGTCTATCGTCAGCGGGGAGAATTTCGCCGGCGTCCCGATAGCCTGGATGAAGGCCTCGGCCATGCGATAGCCGGCTGCATCCATGCCGAGGCCAGACCCCATGAAGACGCCGATCGCAGCCGGGCCGTGCTCCTCGCGAATGTGCCCCAAACGCTGCGCCAGCTCGCCAAGCGCCTCGTCCCAGCTGGCGCGCCGCCGGGCCTCGCCGCGCCCCATTTCGGGAGCGAGCAGGGCTTCGTCATGGTGATGCATCGCACCCAGCGCCCGCCCCTTGGGGCAGCTGTAGCCCTTGCTGAAAGGATGCTCGGGATCGCCCTTGACGCCGGTGACTTGCTCCCCGTCCAGCTCGACCTCCAGCCCGCAAAGCACCGTGCAGATGCGGCAGAAGGTCTTGCGGCGCTGGATCATTCGCCGGCTGGTTCGCTCGCCTGCGGGCCTTCCACGCCGCTGATGCCGGAGAGGGCGAGGTTGGCGATGTGCGGGCCATCTTCGCCCATGGTCACCATGGTCACGTGGTCGAAGCGCCCCGGCCCGTCACGCACCCACAGCCCGCCGGTGGTGGCAAGGTCGAGGTAGTCGCGGCCATTGCGCCGCTCATGGGTGTAATAGTGCCGGTGCCCGGCGATCATCGTGTAGTCGCGGGTAGAGAGCATGTCCTCGATCTCGGCGAATTCCGCGCTGTCCGAATGCCAGGCAGGCTTGTGCATGAAGACGAAGGTCCAGGCCACGTCCTGATTGGCGTCCAGCGCGCGACGCACGAAATCCAGCTGCTCGGCGGAAATCCCCACCTGCTCGCGTTGCAGCGGCGACCCCCCGCCGCGCTCGGCAACCGAAGCGAGAATCCGCGCCTGCGTGGCTTCGGGGTCGCTGCCCATGGCCTCGACCATGGCATGCGTCCGCGCCAGCGCCTCTTCGGTGAACAGGATGGGTGGATCCTCGGTATCGAGCACGAGGAACAGCGCCTGCTTGTAGGTGAAGGCGTAATAGGTCGCCCCGCGCCGCTCGTTCCAGGCATCGACCATGGCCGCGTTCGACAGGTCGTGGTTCCCGGGCACGTAGAACATCGGCATGTCGAGCCGCGCCACCATGGCTTCCACCTCGTCCCATTCGCTGGCGATCTGCTCCAGGTCCTCGCTGTAGCCTTCGATGAAATCGCCCACCGACAGGACCATTTCCGGCCGCAGCAGGTTTATCCGCTCCATCGCCGGCCCGAAGATGTCCGGGCGGTGACTGCCGGTGCGATCGCCAATAACGATGAAGCGCAAGGGGCCATCGTCCGCCAGCACGTCCTGATCGGACTTGGCCACGCGGTCCTCGAAATAGGCCGGTCCGCTATCCTCCGCCGGGCCTGCGCAAGAGGCGAGCAGGAGGCCGGTGCAGGCGAGCGCGAGTGTAACCAGCCGTCCCATTGTGACTCTCCCCCCCTGGCCCCTATTCGCCGTCGCAGGGCTCGGGCGCGCCAGTACCCATGTAGCGGGCGAGATTGGCGTGCAGGCCGACCAGGGCGCGCTCCATGTAGGGGTTGGGCCGGGCGCCGCGGAAGCCGCCGCTCTTCAGCCCCTGCTGGACTGCGGCCATGTTGCTGAAATCCTGTTGCAGCACCGGCGGCCATTCGTGCGGCTGGGTATATTCCCACTCCGTCTCCGGCGCTTCGCCTTCGGCAAAAAGCTCGTAGACGGCGGCCTCGAAGATGCACTTGTCGGGATCGTTGCCATAGGGGCGCGCGGCGTAGCAGAGCATGTTGTTGACCGCGTGGCCGATCTGGAAATTGGGGAAGACCTGCCAGGCGGTGCCGGCCTTGGCCGTATGCGCCGGCGCCACTGCGGGCCAGACCACGCCGCGCGCGGCATCGGTCTCGCGCGAGGACTTGATCCAGTGGGCCGAGACCTCGGCCGGCGGCGTGCCTTCGGGCAGTTCGTCGACCAGCCGTTCGGCCGCCCTGACCATGGTCATGGTGGTGTTGGTGTTGGCGTTCTCCCAGGTGAAGCGCTGCATCTCGGCAGTCGAGATGCGGGCATCGCCAATGCCGACGCGCAATTTACCGGCATCCTCTTCCATGTCCTTTGGCGCTTCATAGCCGATGTGGGAATGCAGCCCGTGGGTCCGCGCCCAGCCGCGGAACTGGCCGAACTCGTTGAACTCGGGATGCGTCGTGGCGACGTGGTAGGTCTCCGAGAAGGCTTCCAGCGCGACCTTCCAGTTGCATTCGAAGACGATCCACTTGCGCCAGCGCGCGCGCATGTTCTGCAACTCATAGGGATCGAGCATTTCGGGAATGACCCCGAGATAGTCCTCCAGCGACTCGCCTTCGGGCGCAAGGCTGATCCAGATCCAGCCGCCCCACGTGCCCACCCGCACCGGGCCGAGATCGGCAGCGCCGGAGCACAGCGAACCCTGCCAGTCATCCTCGTGCTGGATATACTTGTTCTCGCCTTCGATGCCGAAGGTCCAGCCGTGATAGCCGCAGATGAAATTTGTCCTGTGGCCGCGCGCATTGCGCATGCCGGCAGGCGTATCGACGAGCTTGCGCCCGCGATGGGGGCAGACGTTGTGAAAGGCCGCAAGCGAGCCATCCGCCTGGCGCACCACGATCACCGAATCCGGCCCGATATCGTAGGTGATGAAATCACCCTGTTCAGGAACGTCCTCCACCCGGCCGGCCTGCAACCAGACCCGGCGCCACAGGCGCTCGACTTCGGCGCGGGCATATTCGGGTGAGACATAGGCCTCGGCAGGGACAGCCTGCGGGCGGTCGAGATCCTCGCGGGGTGCGTCAATCGGTTCCATGGATGCAGAGTGCGGCGAATAATGCCGCGACTCAAGCACCCCTTGCCGCTTGATCGCGGGGGCGAAGGCACTGCCTGCGCGCTTGCCTAGCCCCCACCCCTGCCCCTAGCCCTGCAAACAAGGATTGATGGAGGCTGGAATGGACGAGTTGCGCTTCGATGGACGGGTGGCGGTGGTCACTGGCGGCGGCCGCGGCCTGGGCCGCGAATACGCCCTGCTGCTGGCCGCGCGCGGGGCCAGGGTGGTGGTCAATGACAATGGCAGCGCCATACTCGGCGAAGGCGAGGACGCCGGCCCGGCGGAGCAGGTCGTCGCCGAAATCAGGCAGGCTGGCGGGGAAGCCGCAGCGTCCACGGACTCGGTGGCGACGCCGGAAGGGGCCGCCGCCATCATCGACAAGGCCATCGACGCCTTCGGCCGCATCGACATCCTCATCCACAATGCCGGCAACGTGCGCTACGGCGCGCTCGACGAGATCAGCCACGAGGACTTCCAGTCGGTCATCGACGTTCACCTGATGGGCGCCTTCTACCTTGTCCGCAAAGCATTTCCGCTGATGAAACAGCAGCAATACGGGCGGATCGTGCTGACCTCCTCGATCGGCGGCTGGTACGGCAATGTGAGCTGCGTCAACTATGCCGTTTCGAAGAGCGGCATGATCGGGCTGAGCAATGTCGCCGCGCTCGAAGGCAAGGAATGCGGCGTCAATTCCAACCTCATCGTGCCCGGCGCGATGACGCGCATGGCCGACGGGCTCGACACCTCGCAATATCCCCCGCTGGGGCCGGAACTGGTCGCCCCGCTGGTGGCCTGGGCGTGCCACGAGCAATGCCAGCTAAGCGGAGAATCGCTGGTCGCCATCGGCGGACGCATGGCCAAGATCGACCGGGTGGAGACCGTCGGCGCATGGCAGCCGGACTGGTCGATCGAGGATGTCGCCACGCGCTGGGACGAAATCGCCGACACTTCGAACCGCCTCGAATTCGGTCTCGACGGCTATCTCCAGCACCTCGGCTACAGTTTCGAACTGGCCAAGGAAAAGCGCGCCGAGCTGGAAGGCTAGCAGGCCCTAGTAGCTCTTCGGCAGTTCGAGCACGCGCTCGGCGATGAAGTTCATGATCATCTGCGGGCTGACCGGGGCGATGCGCGGGATCATCACTTCGCGCATGTAGCGCTCGACGTGATATTCCTTGGCGTAGCCCATGCCGCCATGGGTCATCACCGCCGCTTCGCAGGCGGCAAAGCCGGCCTCGGCGGCGAGGAACTTGGCGGCATTGGCATCGGCGCCGCAATCCTCGCCAGCATCGAACTTCGTCGCCGCCTTCATCACCATCAGGTTGGCCGCTTCCAGCTCCATCCACGATTTGGCGAGCGGGTGCTGGATCGACTGGTTCTGCCCGATCGGACGGCCAAAGACCACGCGTTCGCGGGCATAGGCGCTGGCCCGTGACAGGGCTGCCCGGCCCAGCCCCACGGCCTCGCCCGCAAGCAGGATGCGCTCGGGATTGAGGCCTTGCAGGATGATCCTGAAACCTTCGCCCTCGGCCCCGATCCGGTCTTCCTCGGGAATGAAGAAATCGTTGAGGAACAGCGTGTTGGAGCCAACGGCCTTGCGCCCCATCTTGGGGATCAGATGCGCTTCCACCTTCTCCCGGTCGAGCCGGGTGAAGAACAGCGACAGGCCCTGCGTCTTCTTCTCCACCTCGTCCAGCGGTGTGGTGCGGGCGAGCAGCATGATGCGGTCGGCGACATGGGCATTGGTGATCCACACCTTCTCGCCATCGACGACATAGCCGCCATCGACCTTGCGCGCGCGGGTCTTGAGCCTGGTGGTGTCGAGGCCGACATTGGGCTCGGTCACGGCGAAGCACATCTTCTCTTCGCCGGAGAGGATCGGCGGGACCATGCGCTGCATCTGCTCATCGGTCCCGAAGCGGACCACCGGCTCCATGCTGAAAACAGGGCCGTGGATGGAGGATGCCGCGGCCATGCCGCCGCCGCTCTCGGCCACGGCCTGCATCATGATCGCCGCTTCGGTGATGCCGAGCCCCGCGCCGCCAACGCTTTCCGGCATGGCGATGCCGAGCCAGCCGGCCTGTGCCATGGCCCGGTGGAAATCGACAGGGAACTCCCCGTCCTCGTCGCGCTGGAGCCAGTATTCGCCGGGAAAGTCGGCGCAGATACGCAGCACTGCGTCGCGAATTTCCATCTGGTCGGCGCTGAAAGAAAAATCCATGAGTTCACCCGGTCTGCCTGGAATGGCCTCTGGCTAGACGGGCCGCGCCCCTTGCACAATCGCCCGCCACGGCGATATCGGCCCGGCGAAGCGGCGGCGCATTGGCAATCGACAGTCCGATCCATTAGCCGCATGGGTGAAAAGGATGACCATGGGTGAACAGCCGAACCGCACGGGGCCGCTTGCCGGCATAAGGGTCGTCGACCTCACCGCCATGGTGTTCGGCCCCTATGCGACGCAGATCATGGCCGATCTCGGGGCCGACGTGATCAAGGTGGAATCGCCCAGCGGCGATGCCACGCGCTTCATCAATGCCGGGCCGAGCGAGGACCTCGGCGGCGTCTTCACCAATATCAACCGCGGCAAGCGCAGCGTGGTGCTCGACCTGCGCGAGGAGGCGGACCGCGACGTGCTGCGATCGCTGATCGCCGAGGCCGATGTCTTCATCCACGCCATGCGCCACAAGGCCATCGCCAAGCTGGGCTTCGATTACGAGGCGGTGAGCGCGATCACGCCCGATATCGTCTACACCAATTGCTATGGCTATTCGCGGCGCGGCCCGGCGGGGGACAAGCCCGCCTATGACGACACCATCCAGGCCGAATGCGGCATTCCCCACGTGCAGCAGCTGATGAATGGCGAGCCCGGCTTTGCCGCCACCATCATGGCCGACAAGATCGCCGGGCTGCACGCGCTCTACGCCACGCTGGCGGCACTGTTCCACCGCGCCCAGACCGGCGAGGGGCAGGAAGTCGAGGTCGGCATGTTCGAGGCGATGAGCAGCTTCATGCTGGTCGAGCACGCCAGCGGAAAACTGTTCGATCCCCCGCTCGGCCCCGCGCATTACCACCGCGCAGTGTCGAAGAACCGCCGCCCCTACAAGACCAAGGACGGCTATCTCGCGGCGCTGGTCTATAACGACAAGCAGTGGAACGCCTTCATGAAGGCGGTGCAGCCGGAATGGGAATCGGAGGAGTTCGCCACGCTCAGGCAGCGCGCGAAGCAGATTGACCGCGTCTATGAATTGCTCGGACAGACCTTCGCCCAACGCACCACATCCGAATGGCTGGCGCTGCTGGAGGAAAACCACATCCCCTGCGCGCCGATCAAGACGACCGACGAGTTGTTCGACGATCCGCACCTGAAGGCGGTCGATTTCTTCCAGCAGGTGGAAAGCGACACCGGACCGATAAACTATCCCGGCATACCGACCTGGTTCTCGCGCACACCGGGCCGGATCGCCGGGCCGACGCCCCATCTCGACGAACACGGCGAGGAATTGCGCGAAGCGGTTGGCAAGGACAAATAGCGACAACAGCAAACGCCAACAACAGACTGGGAGAGCTGACTTTGGCCACGACAAGCGCCTCGGGCGAATGGACGAAATACTGGACCCTGCCGGTTGCAGCCGCGCTCGGCTATGCCACCAGCGTCATCCACATCTACGGCCTCAGCCCCTATGTCGTGCCGGTCAGCGAAGGCTTTGGCTGGGACCGCGCGACGGTCACCTTCGGCCTGACCATTGCAACGCTGATCCAGGCCGTGTTCGGCGTGCCCATCGGCATGCTGGTCGACCGGGTCGGCCCGCGCCCGCTCGGGGTGATCGGCGTGGCGCTGTCCTGCGCCGCCTTCGCCACCATCGGCCTCGCCAGCAATGGCAGCGAATACCAGTGGTACGGATTGTGGGTGGTGATGGCCTTTGCCACCCTGCCGGTGCAGGCGANNTCGCCTTCGCCATCACATTGTGCGGCGCCTCGGTGGCGCAGGCGCTGTTCCCCTGGCTCGGTTCGTTGTTGATCGCCAGCCACGGCTGGCAGGTGGCGATGGCCATGCAGGCGGCAATCTGGGCAGCGATTGCCTGGCCGATCATCTTCCTGTTCTTCCGCGGCGCGCGCGACGTGAAGGCGCATGTCCATGAGGGCGAGGAGGTGGCCGCCGCCGCCGCGCCGGGGCAGGCCGAGGGCTTTGGCTTCCTCGAAGGGCTGAAAAGCACGATCTACATCCGCCTGCTGCTGGCCAGCGTATTGTTCACCTTCGTCGCGCTGGCGCTGGTGGTGAACTTCATCGCCATCCAGACCGATGCCGGCATGGAGGCCACCACCGCGGGCGCGCTGGCCTTCTGGATCGGCATTTTCGCCATCATCGGACGGCTCGGCACCGGCCTGCTGCTCGACCGGCTGCGCGCCAACCTCGTCGGCGCGGCGATCTTCTGCCTGCCGATCCTTGCCTGCCTGACCTTCCTCTTTCTTGGCACCGAGGGTGCCTTCCTCAGCGCCGCGCTGATCGGCCTGACGGTGGGCGCGGAAGTGGACGTCATCGTCTATCTCGCCACCCGCCATTTCGGGCTCAAGGCGTTCGGCGCGCTCTATGGCGGATTGCTGGTGGCGCTCTCGCTCGGCACTGCGCTGGGGCCGCTGGCGGCGGCCAATGTCTATGACCGCACGGGCAATTACGACCAGTTCTTCTGGATCGGGATTGCCTGCATGGTGGCAAGCGTGGCCTGCCTCGTGACGCTGCCGCGCCCGGCCTTCGGCACCGGGAAAGCCTAGCCGGCGATACCAGGCAGCAATACTAGGCTGCTGGCCCCCACAGCGCATCGGCGGCGGCAGATGCATTGGCCCCGCGCCCGCCGAGTTCGCCGACCAGCGCCTTGAGGCGATAGGTCCAGAAATGCAGCGGGTGTTCGAGCGTCATGCCCATGGCGCCGAGGAACTGGTGGAAGTCGTAGACATGGTTCCTTGCCGCCTGCTGGGCGTGCCACGCGGCCATGGCGCAATCGCCGGGATCGAGCGTTGCCGCTGCCTTCATCGCCAGCCAGTATGTGCCATTGGTCGCTACCTGCGCTTCGGCGAGCCGGTGGCGCAGGGCCTGGAAGGTCGCCAGCTTGCGGCCGAACTGCTCGCGCTCGCTGACATGGCTGACCGTGCTCGCCAGCGCCCCTGCCAGCAGCCCCGCTGCCTCGGCGGCAAGCCCGGCCTGCCAGCGGCAGCGCAAATCCGCCGGGTCAATATCGAGCGCCGCGCGGTCTGCCGGGATCTCCAGCAATGTCGCCACCGGATAGGCGAACAGCGCCTCCGGCTCGGCCCGCAGCTGGCTTTCCTCGGCAAGGAAGGAAGTCACGCGCCCGGCTTCCAGCACCACCACCAGCGCGCCGGGCTTGAGGAAACGCAGCATGGCCGGCACGCGTGCGCCATCGGCCAGGCAGATCACTTCGGGGGCATCGTCGCCCAGCAGCGGGCGGACGATCGCGCTCGCCATCACTTCGCTGGCAAAGGGCAGGCGCGCCAGCCGCTCGATCACCACCGCCGCGGTGGCAAAGCCGAGATCGGGATCGGCGGCGACATCGAGGAAGCCTGCCTCGCGCAACTCGCCATCCAGCCCGGCGCTGTGCGCGGCGAGCGGCGCCTCGTGCATCGGCGCTTCGGAATAGGAGCGGGCCAGCCCGTCAAGCGCATCGAGGATTGCACGCTGGTCGTCTGTGAGGGCAAGGTCCATCAGCGCGGCTCGCTCATTTCCTGGGCTCCCGGGGCAGTTCAAGCGCGTCGCTGGCGATGATGTTGAGCTGGATTTCGGCGGCCCCGGCGGCGATGCCGGCAACGATCCCGCGCTGGTGGTGCATCTTCAGGTAGGGATGCGAATCCGCCAGCGCCTCGGGCACGTGTTCGGCCACGAATTCGGCGACCCGCCGCTCGCACACGACCGTGGCAAATCGCGCCGAACTCGATTCGGCACCAATCTCCCCGCCATGCGCGCGGGTCGTCACGAGGGCGTAGCTGGCCATGCGCGCGGCCTCGCAAAGGGAAGCCGCTTCCGCTGCTTCGATACGCACCGCCTCGCGGGCAAATTCGCCGCGTCCCTTGAGTATCTCCACCGCGCGTTCGAGCGCCGCTCTTGCCAGCGCATAGCGCGGGATGCCGAGCCTTTCGTTGCGCAGCGAATAGGAGACTATCTCCCACGCCTGCCCTTCCTCGCCCAGACGCGCCGTGGCCGGCACGCGCATGTCGTCGAAGAAGACCTCGTGGATGTCGCCCTCACCGATGATCGAGGGGATCTGGCGCACGGTGATGCCGGGCGTATCCATCGGCACAAGCAGAATGGAAATGCCCTTCTTGCGGTCATCGGACGTGCGGCACAGCAGGAAGCACGTGTCTGCCAGCGTGGCATAGCTGGTCCAGATCTTCTGTCCGTTGACGACATATTCGTCGCCATCCAGCACCGCCCGCGTCCGCAGGCTGGCAAGGTCGGAACCGCTGCCGGGCTCGGAAAAACCCTGGCACCACAATGCGCGCCCTTCCGCAATCGGCGGGAGGTAACGCTGCTGCTGTTCTTCGCTGCCATATTTGATCAGCGTCGGACCGATCCAGTTGACATTCATGTACTGCCCACCGCGCGGCTCGCCGGCGATCCACATCTCTTCGGCGAGGATGGTCTGGTGCCAGGGGTCGAGACCCTGCCCGCCGATCTCCTTCGCCCAGTGCGGGGTCAGCAATTCCTCTTCCGCCAGCCGGCCGCAGAATGTCTCGGCATAGCGCGTGAGGTCGGGAGAGGCCGGGCCGTGCTGCGAGAAGCGCTCCCAGTCCTCAGGCAGGGTGGCGGCAAGGAAATCGCGCAGCCGCTGGCGGAAAGCCGCTTCCTCTTCGGTCCAGTTGAAATCCACCTTGCGCCCCCTTGGCCAGGACTAGTCTTGCGTTGGTAGACAAGCCGGGGCCGCCAGAACAGGGCATATGGCATCGCCTTGTCGATATCGCTTGGCTGTTGCTTGCGATAGCAATGGTCGGCAGGGACTAGCAGGATGATGGACAGCGATCTCGACGCCTTGCGAAGCGAATTGCGCGAATGGCTTGCGGACAACGCGCCGGCAGACTGGCGCGCGGCCGCCACGCATGAGCAGTTCGTGGCCAGCCAGCGCGACTGGTTCAGGAAGCTCGTCGCGGCTGGTTACGCCGTGCCCCACTGGCCAGCCCAATGGCCGGGCGGCGGGCGCTCGCTGGCGCAACAGAAGGTCATCTACGAGGAACTGGCGCGCGCCGATACGCCGCGCCTGCTGCTGTCCTTCGTTTCGACCTACCACGCCTATGCCACGCTGAGCGAATGCGGCACGGCGGAGCAGCAGGCCCGTTACCTGCCGCGTATCCTCGAAGGCGAGACCTGGTGCCAGGGCTTTTCCGAACCCAATGCCGGATCGGACCTCGCCGCCATCCGCACCAAGGCCGAGCTGCGCGGCGACCACTATGTCGTGTCCGGGCAGAAGGTGTGGTCGACCATGGCGCAATATGCGGACATGTGCCTGCTGCTGGTGCGCACCTCGTCAGACGGGCCCAAGCAGGCGGGGCAGACCTATCTGCTGATGGACATGAAATCGCCCGGCGTCTCCGTGCGGCCGATCCACCAGATCCAGGGCGACGAGGAGTTTGCCGAGATTTTCCTCGACGAGGTGCAGATTCCCGTCACCCAGCGGGTTGGCGAGGAAGGCGCCGGCTGGGCCGTGGCGCAGGCGACGCTTGCCTCCGAACGCGGGCTGACGCTGATGGAGCTGTCCTACCGGATGCGCGGCGCGCTGGAGCGCATCGCCACGTTGATTCGCGACACCGGCCGCATGGAAGACGCCGGCATCCTGCGCGATTTCGGCGCGCTTGCCACGCGCGTCGATGCCGTCTGCGCGATTGCCGATGCCTTCCTGCAAAAGCGCATCTCCGACGATGAGCAGGTCGGCGATGCCTCGCTGGTCAAGCTCGCCTATTCGCGTGCCTTGCGCGACTATGCCGATCTCGGCACGCGGCTTGCCGGAATGGAGGCGCAATATCGCCAGGCGATCACCTTCGGCGATCTCAATTCCGGCAACTGGATGGCCGATTTCATGAACAGCTACGCCTGGACCATCGCCGGCGGCACCGACGAGGTGCAGCGCAACATCATCGCCGAGCGCGTGCTCGGCATGCCGCGCGAGCCGAAGGGGTGGGTGTTGTGAGCATCGCCCTGTCCGAACTGCGCGACGCCGCCCAGAAGGCCTTTCCGGCAGACGCGCTGGCACCACCGCGCGATGAGAACTGGGCGCTGGCCGCGGAGATGGGCTGGCTGATGATCCGCGTGACCGAGGACGATGGCGGGCTTGGCCTTGGCGCGGATGCCTCCTGCGCGATCCATTACGAAATGGGCCGGGTGCTTTCGACCCTTCCGCTGATCCCGGCGGAGCTCACCCTGCTGGCGCTGGCCAACAGCAACCTCGCCGACCGCGAAGACTGGATAGAGCGGCTGGTGAGCGGCGAATATGTGCCGCTGCACCTCCTGCCCGCTGCAGTCGAAGAAGTTGGCGGGCGCTACAGCGGAACGATTGCCGGATTCTTCGATGCCGACATGGCCACTCACCTGCTCGTCGCCCTGCCCGGCGCCTATGCACTGGTGCCGACAGATGCCGAAGGCGTCTCCCTCGTCGAACGGGAGACATGGGACGAGACGCGGCGCATGTTCGACGTGCAGCTCGACGGCTTTACCCCCGATCCCGCGCTGGTGCTGGCCGAAGGCGAAGCGGCGCGCGCGCTGCACGACATCCTCTCACCCGCGACGCACCTGGCGCTCGCTGCCGATTGCCTGGGCGGAGCGACAGCAGCGCTGGATATGAGCGTCGAATATCTCAAGACGCGGCGGCAGTTCGACCGGCCGCTGGCGATGTTCCAGGCGCTCAAGCACCGCTGCGCGGACCTGAAGAAGGAAATCGCCCTCGCCGATGCCCTGCTGTGGCAACAGGCAGGTGATCCGGGCCTGTCGCGCCTCGATGCCGGCGCGCTCAAGGATTTTGCCGCGCAGGTCTATCGCGACGTGGCGGAAGAGGCGATCCAGNNTGACTGTCGAACTGCCGGTGCACCTGTTCCTCAAACGCGCCATGCTCAATGCCGTGCTTGCCGGAAGCGGGGATTACTGGAACGAAGAGGCGGGCAAGGCCCTGGTGGAAATCGCCAAACGTTGAGTCCCCGCGCAGGCGGGGACCTCATGCCACCTGCCTGGGGCTCCCGCCTGCGCGGGAGCTCACAACAGCCTACCCCACCAGTTCCTTCGCCGCCGCGACCACTTCGTCGGGCTGGACGAGGAAGGCATCCTCCAGCACCTTGGCGAAGGGCACCGCGCATTCGGGGCCGCCCAGCCGCCTGACCGGCGCCCTGAGCTTGCCGAACAATTCCTCGCTCACCGTGGCGGCAATCTCGCCGCCGGGGCCGAAGTTCTTCACCGCCTCATGCGTCACCAGCAGGCGACCGGTCTTCTCGACCGAGGCGAGCACGGTTTCCTTGTCCCACGGGCTGACCGTGCGCAGGTCGACCAGCTCGGCGGAGATGCCGGCCTCGGCGAGGCCTTCCAGCGCCATCTGGTTGCGCACCGTCTGCGCCGACCAGCTGACGATGGTAATGTCCGTTCCTTCGACCAGCACGTTGGCCTTGCCCAGCGGGATCGGCTCGAGCTCGTCCGGCACTTCGCCGGGGATGAACAGCGAACCGGCGCTCTCGATGAAGATGCACGGGTCCGGGTCCTGGATGCAGGATAGCAGCAGGCCGGCATAATCGGCCGGGTTGGAGGGGCAGACGACCTTGATGCCCGCCGAATGGGCGAACCAGCCTTCCAGGTGGTCGGCATGCTGGCCGGCGGTCTGCCAGCCGGCGCCGGTAAGCGTGCGGATGGTGATCGGCACGCTGGTCTGCCCGCCGGACATGAAGCGCAGCTTGGCCGCGTGGTTGTGGATCATGTCCATTGCCACGGTGGTGAAGTTCATCAGCATGATCTCGGGCACCGGCTTGTAGCCGCCCAGCGCAGCGCCCACGGCCGCGCCGATGATGGCCTGTTCGGAAATCGGCGTGGTGCGCACCCGATCGGTGCCATAGGCATCGGTCAGACCCTTGCAGGTGCCGGTCACGCCGCCGCCTTCGGGATCGGCGATATCCTCGCCGAAAACGATCACCTTGTCGTCCTGCGCCATGGCCGTGTGCAGGGCCTTGTTGACTGCCTGCAGCGCATTCATCTTGCTCGTGCTCATGCCGGCATCTCCTCGGCAAAGACATCGCGGCGCAGTTCGTCCACCGAGGGCGGTTCGCTGGCCATGCCATATTCGCGGGCTTCCTCGATCTCGGCCTCGATGGCGGCCTTCATCGCATCGAGCTGTTCTTCGCTGGCCATGCCATCATCGATCAGCTGCTGGCGGAACTTCGGCAGCGGGTCGTCTGCCATGCGCGCGGCCAGTTCGCCTTCGGCCATGTAGGAATTGTCGTCACCCAGCACGTGGCCCATAAAGCGGAAGGTTGTGCATTCGAGGAAGGTCGGCCCCTCCCCCTCGCGCGCGCGCGCCACGGCCGCATGCACCGCCTGGTACATGGCGACAGGATCGTTCCCGTCCACCGTGTAGCCCGGCATGCCATAGCCCGCCGCGCGGATGGAAAGCTTCTCCACCGCCGTGCTCTTGGCGAAGCTGGTGTGCTCGGCATAGCCGTTGTTGGGGCACACGAAGATCACCGGCAGCTTCCACAAGGCCGCGAGGTTGAGCGATTCGTGGAAGGCGCCGATATTGGCCGCCCCGTCACCGAAATAGGCGACGATGACGCGGTCCGAACCGTCGAGCTGGGCGGCATAGCCAAGCCCGTTGGCAATCGGCATCGACGAACCGACCACGCCGGTGGTCACCATCACGCCGGTTTCCGGGTGGGTCAGGTGCATCGGCCCGCCCTTGCCCTTGCAGGTGCCGTCCACCCTGCCGGCGATCTCGGCCCACAGCGGCTTCAGCGGCATGTCCTTGGCGACCATGTCCTGGATGCCGCGATAGATGGTGCAGATCTTGTCATCGTCGCGCAGGAAATGCGAAATCGTCGCCGGGATCACTTCCTGCCCGCGCGCCGAGTAATAGGGCATCTGCAGGCGCCCCTTGCGGATCGTCGAAAGGATCGCATCGTCGTTGCGCTCGATCCGCAGCATCCGGCGATAGATATCGACCAGCGCTTCCGAATCCGGTTGCGGCGCGTTACTTGCCTGGCTCATGAAATTCCTCGCTTGGTTCGTGCGGGTTCGACTCTCGCGGGCCGGACCGGCAAGGTCAATGAAGCCTTGGCGCGCCACGGCGATATATTTGGAAACGAGGCAGGATAATGAGTGCAGCACTTCCCGCGTTCGAGAGCATCGCCCTGACCCGCGACGGGCGGTTGCTCGCGCTTACGCTCAACCGCCCCGATGCGCTCAACGCCTTCGACCAGCAGATGCATGACGAACTGCCCGAAGCGCTCGACTTCGCGCGGCAGGACCCGGATTCGGATGTGATCGTGCTGACCGGCGCAGGGCGGGCCTTCAGCGCCGGCGGGGATTTCGACCATATCGCCCGCAATGCCGCCGAGCCTGAGCGGTTCGACCACGAGCTGGAAATGGCGCGGCGGATCGTGGTGACACTGCTGGAGACCGAGAAGCCGCTGATCTGCCGCATGAACGGCCACGCTGTCGGCCTTGGCGCCACCATCGCCCTGCTGTGCGACGTGATCTACGCCAGCGACAGGGCCAGGATCGGCGATCCGCATGTGGCCATCGGCCTTGCCGCAGGCGATGGCGGGGCGCTTGTCTGGCCTTCGCGCATCGGCCTGACGCGGGCCAAGGAGTTCCTGCTGACCGGAGAACTGCTGCGCGCGGGCGAGGCCGCCGATATCGGCCTGATCAACAAGGCGTTGCCGACAGAGGAGCTGGATGCGGCCGTGGCCGGACTCGCCGAAAGGCTGCTGGCGATGCCGCAGCTGGCACTGCGCAAGACCAAGGCGCTGACCAATATCGAACTCAGGCGGCAGGTCGACACGGTGCTGCAACAGGGCCTTGAATGGGAAAAGGAAACCGTCCGCAGCGCCGAGCATCGCGCCGCCATCGAGGCCTTGCGGAGCAAGTAACCGGAAAGACTCCCAGCTCGCCTCGAGCGGATGGTGGCTGTCAGTCGACCTCGTCCAGCACGATCCAGCGGCGTTCTGCCTGCGAGCGGATAATCGCCTCCTGGCAGCGTTCGACCTCCAGCGCGCGGGCAAAATCGGGCGCGGCTTCGCCCTCGCCACTGATTGCCGCGACCATGCGCTGCATCGACAGCGCCATGGGGAACACCGGCGGCATGGGGAAATCTGCATCGACGCCGATACCTTCTGCCGCAAATTCACTATCCGGCATGGCTATCTCGGGTAGATCGGTGGGCGCATGGGGATTGGGCTTGTCCTCCAGCCGTGCGCCCTGGAGCGTGCAGTCCTTCGCCGTTGGGAAAGTGGGCGAACGCGTCACCAGCCGGCCCTCGGTGCCGTAGATGTCGAGCAGCCAGCCGTCGTGCAGCGGCATCGCCCAGCCGGCCTGCAACTGCACCACGGCCCCGCCGACAAAACGCAGCAGCGCATTGCCGGTGTCCGTGGTCTCGGGCGTGATCGTGCTGCCATCGGCAAAGCGCCATTCCGGCAGCACCTGGCGGTCGTCCGCGACCAGTTCCGCGACCGGCCCGAGCATTTCGATCAGCGGGTAGAGCGCATGGCTGCCATTGTTGCGCATGCCCGAGACGCCCGCTTCCCCATCGGCGAACCAGTTGTAGGGAAAGCGCGGATCGGGCCGGTTGAACAGCGAGATATTGAGATGGCAGGTGCCGCCGATGGGCGTGCCGATAAAGCCCTCGCGCACCAGTTCGATCTGGCGGCGGACGGCGGGAATATACTCGATGAAGGCATCGACCACGCCAACGGTCCCGCTGGCGCGCCAGGCTGCATCCACCGCCCTGGCGCCTTGCCAGTGCGGGACGTGCGGAGAGGCGTTGTAGATGTGCTTGCCGCTTTCCAGCGCTGCGAGCAGCCAGGGCAGGCGCAGATTGGGCCGCGTACCGCAGTCGATGATGTCGATATCGGGATCGCGGCACAGCGCCTCGGCGTCCCAGAAGCTGCGCTCCACCTGCAACTTCTCGGCAGCGGCGCGCGCCGTTTCCTCTCGCGATGTGCAGATGGCGGTGACTTCGACCCCCGGCAGGGCGCGCCAGGCCGGCAGGTGGGCCATGCCGCCCCATGCCGCACCGATGATGCCGACGCGCAAGGTCATGCAGGCTTACTCGATGGTGGCAATGACCGTCCCGACCTGCACGGTTTCGCCTTCGCCGACCCCGATCCTGAGCGTGCCGGTGGCCGGTGCCTCGACCTCATTGGTCGACTTGTCGGCTTCGAGCAGGAACAGGCATTCCCCTTCGGTCACCTGTTCTCCATCGCCATACATCCATTCGGCGATCTGGCCTTCGGTCATCGAAAAGCCGATCTTGGGGAAAATCACGTCGGTAGCCATGGTCATTGTCCGTGTTGTCTTGCTGGCCGTTCTATCGAACCCCCCGCCACGCCTTGCAATGGCGTGCACCCGGCCCGGGCCACCTTATCGTAACGGCGATGCTCAGTAATCGCGCGTTTCCAGCCAGTCTTCGGTCTCACCCGGCTTGTAGGTCTTGCCCGGCACCTTGCCCGAAGCGGTACGCAGATCGAAGCCGATGGCATCCGCCCCGCCCTCAATCGGCACGCCGAAGGCAGCGATGCCCCAGCTGGTCATGACATAGTGGCCGATCGACATCACCAGGTCCATCTTCTGCCGCGTGTCGTAATGCTTGCCGAGCGTGTTCCATGTCTCGTCGGACAGGTTGTTGCGGTCCATCAAATCGTCGACCGCCTGCAGCACCACGCGATCCTTTTCCTCCCACCGGTCGGCATCCTCGGGAAAATCGCGAATGGCGGCGATATCCTCCAGCGTCAGCCCGGCATTGAGGCCGTAACCGACATGGTTGTGCCACTCATATTCGCTCTTCACCCGCCAGGCGACGCGCAGGATCAGCAGCTCCAGCTGCCGCACGTCCAGCGTGTTGGTCATCAGCAGGTGCTTGGACCAGTGGTTGTAGGGCATGGTCATCGCCGGATGATGCGCCAGGGTCATCATGATGTTGGTCTTGGAGCCTTCCTCCCAGGCATTGGGCTCACCCCAGAAGGCGAACACCTCGCGTGCCTCGTCGGTCCATTCCTCGCGCGGCAGGTTGGGGATGCGGGGGGCGCTATTGCTCATGTCAGGATCCTTGCTTGTCGAGTTCGGCATCGCGCGCGAGTTGTTCGGCGCTGGCTTCAAGGTCGGCGCGATAATGGCGCGATGCCATGTAGAAACAGAAGATTGTCGGCACGGCCAGCACGATGGTGGAAAGCAGCGCCGCGCGCAGCGAGTTCTCGCCATAGGCCGGTACGAAAGCATCGCTAACGACGCCGATCACCGCCGGTCCCACGCCATAGCCGATGAGATTGGTCGCCATCAGGGCGATGGCGGTGGTCGTCGCGCGCGCCCATACCGGCGGTAGGGTGGTGCAGATCATGATCAGCGGGGCGGCGAAGATCCCGCCGAAGAACGTCAACATGCCGGCGAGCANNGAGGCGGAATTGAGCATCGCCCAGATCACTATCGCCGCGCCCACCGCTGCGACCACGCCGAGCATGAATTGCAGCCGCATGTCGCGGCGGCCGACGAAATCCGCCAGCGGGCCGCCCAGCAGGTGGCCGGTGAAGCTGCCAATGCCCACCGCCGACCCAAGCGCGGCGCCGAAAGTGATGGCATCGACGCCCTCGATCCGTTCGAGATAGGCGGGGATCCAGCGCTGCACGCCGCTCACCATCATACCAAGCGTGGCAAGCCCGACGACCATCCAGCCGATCGTGCGCAGGGTAGTGATGGCCCTGAAAGTCCGTCCCAGCGCTGGCTGCGGGGGGTCCTTCTTCAGCCCGTCGGCCATGCCCTTGGGAAAATTCCTTACTGTCAGGAAGAACAGCGGCGCCATGACCAGGCCGGGAACGCCGGCGACGAGGAAGGCCGAACGCCAGCCGAAATTCTCCACCGCCCAGCCGCCGATGGCATAGGCGAGACCCATGCCGATGGCCGCCCCGGTCATGTAGAAGGAGGTGACCGTGCCACGCTGGTGGCGCGGGAAGAGATCGCTCAGCATGGCCGGACCGGTGGGGGAAAGGCCCGCTTCGCCCAGCCCCACGCCCATCCGCGCGGCGAACAGGAAGCCATAGCTGCGGGCATAGGAGGAGACGGTGGTGGCAAGGCTCCAGAAGAACACGCAGACCGCGATCACCAGCCGCCTCGGATACTTGTCGGCAACGCGCGCCAGCGGAATCACCGCCAGCGAATAGATGCCGGCATAGGCAAGGCCGTTGAGCGCCCCCATCTGCCCGTCGGAGAGGGAAAAATGGTTACGGATCGGCTCGATCAATATGTCGAGGATCTGCCTGTCGATGGCGCTGATCGCCGAGATGATGGTCAGCAGCACGAGGATGTAGATGCGATAGGAGAGGGCCGGCAGTTCGACCTGCCCCCCTGCCGGGTTCACCCCCGCTTCGCTCTGTTGCACGCCTGCCACCGCACTGCTCTCCCGACTGGTGCTGCTGGTTACATGATCGCGGCGGCTGCTCCACCAGAGATGCCACGCTTATCGCCGCCGCGATTGGCCATTCGGAACACCGGTAGACCCTAGTTGATGAGCGGATAGGAATCCTGCCCGGTATCGGGCGTGTCGTCGCGCCAGCGCACCGAGCCGGAGGGACGTTCGAGTCGCCGTCGCACGCGGTCGTCTCCAACCAGCGAGCTGAAAGCTTCCGCCCGCGTCTGCGCTTCGCGGTCGGCCTGGGTGAAGCGGTCGCGCATGTGCAGGTAATCGCCCCAGGTCGGGCAGACATAGCGCTCGGTCCACAGTTCGGGATCGGCAATGTCGCGCGAGAGCGACCAGGCGAAGCCGCCATTGCGCCGACGCGCGCGGGCAATCGGCTGCATCGCACGGTAGAAGGCCCGCGCATCGGCCAGGCTGACGCGATAGTCGATCTCCACCACGATCGGCCCGGATCGCGGGGTCAGCGCCATGCCGACGGCGACCTGGTTGCCGATGTCGACCTGCTCGCGCTGTTCTCCGTCATCGCGCCTAAGCGGGAGCACAAAGCCGAGCAGGGCCGAAGCGGCGAGCATGGCGGCGGAGATCAGCACCGCCTCGCGCAGGCCGGTCCAGCCGGCGACCACACCCCAGGCGATGGCTCCCAGGGCGATACCGCCAGTGAGCGCCGAACCGAACAGCGACAGCGCCCGGGCGGTGACCCAGCGCGGCGCGGAAAGCTGCACCCCGACGTTGAGCATGGCGATGGCGAGCATGGTGCTGAAGCCTTGCAGGGCGAATGACGGCACGGCGAGCCACAAATTGCTGGCAAGGCCGATTCCGGTAAGCGCCAGCCCGCCCAGCACCATCATGGTGCGCACGGCGATCTCCGGCCCCAGCCTTTCGCGCGCCGTACTGGTCATCAGCGAACCGAGTACCGCGCCCACGCCGCTGGCGCCCAGCAACAGGCCGAATGTGCTCGAATCGCCGCCCAGCTGGTCGCGGGCAATCAGCGGGGCCAGCGCGGTCGAGGTCGCCCCGGCAAAGCCGAAGACGAAACTGCGGACGATCGGATTGCGCACCCCGCTGGCGTTGAAGGCATAGCGGAACCCGGAAACCACGGCGCGGCGGAAGGTCTCCGGCGGCAGGCGCGAGGAGGCGACCAGTCGCTGCCAGACGAGGAAAGCGACGATGAGCGGCAAATAGCCGAAGGCATTGACGGCAAAGGCCGCTTTCGCCCCCGCTGCCAGCACGATCACGCCGCCGATGGCGGGGCCGAAGCTGCGGGCAAGGTTATAGGCCACCGAACCAAGCGAGACTGCGGCCGGCAATTGCTCGTTCGGCACCAGTTCGCCGATCGAGGCTTGCCAGGCCGGGCTGTAGAGCGAAACGCCCGAGCCAATCACCACCAGCATGCCAAGCAGGAACCACGGCGTCACCAGCCCGGCAAAGCTGCTCGCCGCGAGGACCATGCCGCCGACCGTGGCAACAGCAAGGCCCGACAACGCGACCTTGCGCCGGTCGAACATGTCGGCCAGCGCGCCGGCCGGCACGGCCACCAGCATCAGTGGCAGCATCAGCGCGGTCTGCACCATGGCCACCATCTCCGGCTCATCGCTCAGCCGCGTCATTTCCCATGCGGCGGCGACACCCAGGATCATGTGGCCGAGATTGGACAGCAGGCTGCCCGCCCAGATGCGGCGGAAGGCGGGGAAGCGCAGCGCCGCCAGCGCCCCGCCGTTGTCCGCCCCTTGCTGTCCTGTGTCCTGCGTCACTCGTGCCGATCCCTTGCCTGCCGATGCTGCTGCGCCATCGCCGACCCCGCTGTCCAGCAAGCGCGGGGACGGTATCGCCGGGGCGGAATGTCGCTGGCAAGTGCCTTCGCGCCCTTTTTCCCTCCCGCTGGCCATGCGAGGAACGCGCTGCAATCAAGACCAACGGAGTGGATCATGGCTGAAGCCTATATCATCGACGCAGTGCGCACGCCGCGCGGGATCGGCAAGATGGGCAAGGGCGCCTTGTCGATGATGCACCCGGAACACCTCGCCGCCACCGTGCTTGCAGCGCTGGTCGAGCGCAACGGTTTCGACACCGCCGATGTCGATGACGTGATCTGGGGCGTGTCCGGCGCCATCGGCCTGCAATCGGGCGACATCGGTCGCATGGCCGCGCTCGATGCGGGATACGACGTCAGGGCCGGCGGCGTCACGCTCAACCGCTTTTGCGGCAGCGGGCTGACCGCCACCAACCTTGGCGCCGGGATGATCATGGCCGGCATGCACGAGCTGGTGGTTTCGGGCGGCTCGGAAATGCTCTCCTACGTCACCGCCTTCGGCATGAAGATGCGCGAGGCTGGCGTCGGCAGCAAGGGCATGGGCGTGGGCAATCCGCGCCTGCAGGACAAGCACCCGCAGTCCAACCAGGGCGTCTGCGCCGATGCCATCGCCGCGCAGGAAGGCATCAGCCGCGACGAGCTGGAAGAACTGGGCGTGGAAAGCCAGCGCCGCGCCGGCATCGCCATCAGCGAAGGGCGCTTCGACAAGTCGCTCGTCACCGTCAGCGACGATGACGGCAATGTCCTGCTCGACCACGAGGAATATCCGCGTCCGGAAACGACCAAGGAAGCGCTGGAACAGTTAAAGCCCGCCTTCGAGATGTTCCACGACATGCCGTCGGAAAAAGGCGGCCTCACCTTCAAGCAGCTGATCAACAAGGTCTATCCCGACATCGACATCAAGCCGATGCACCATGTCGGCATTTCCTCGGGCGTCGTTGACGGGTCAGCCGCCTTGCTGCTGGCATCGCCGGAATATGCCGAGAAACACGGCCTCAAGCCGCGCGCGCGGGTGGTGGCCATGGCCGAGCTCGGCGATTGCCCCACGCTGATGCTCAACGGCCCGGTGCCGGCGGCGAAAAAGGTGCTGGCCAAGGCCGGGCTGAGCAAGGACGATATCGACGTCTGGGAAGTGAACGAGGCCTTCGCCGTGGTGGTCGAGAAGTTCATCCGCGACCTCGACCTGCCGCGCGAGAAGGTCAATCCCAATGGCGGCGCGATCGCGCTCGGCCACCCGATCGCGGCCACCGGGGCCATCCTCATCGGCACCGCGCTGGACGAGCTGGAACGTACAGGCGGGCGCTATGGGTTGGTCACCATGTGCGCCGCGGGCGGCATGGCCCCGGCGATCATCATCGAGCGTATCTGACCGAGGCCTAGCGCGGCGGGAAGCGGATCGCACCGTCGATGCGCAGCGCCTGCGCGTTGAGGTAGGTGTTGCGCGCCAGCTCCAGCACCAGCGAGGCGAACTCGTCGGGCTTGCCCAGCCGCTTGGGGAACGGCACCGACTGGTTCAGCGCCTCGAACATCTTCTCGTTGAAATCCTTGAAGCGCAGCATCGGCGGCGTCGCGAAGATGCCCGGCATGATCGAATTGACGCGAATGCCCAGCTCCATCAGGTCGCGTGCCATCGGCAGCACCATGCCGTTGACCCCGGCCTTCAGCGAACCATAGGCGACCTGCCCGACCTGCCCGTCCTCGGCAGCCGCGCTCGAAGTGAGGATGATTGAACCGCGCTCGCCATCCTCGTTGACCGGATCGGTCGCCGCCATGCCCAGCGCGCTGATCGAGGCGACGCGATAGGTCGCCACCACCACGCCTTCAGCTGACACGGCGTAGTCTTCGGTGCTCATGCGCTTGAAACCACCGGTCTCCTTGTCGCGACTGACGATCTTGCCGCCCTTGGTAAATACCGCGCAATGGACGAGGATACGCTCCTGCCCGTTCGCCGCGCGCGCTGCTTCGAAACCCGCGAGCACGCTTTCTTCGGACAGGATATCCACCTTGTGGAAAGTGCCGCCGATCTCCGCCGCCACCTTCTCTCCTGCTTCCTCGTTGAGGTCGAAGATCGCCACCTTGACCCCGGCTGCGGCGAGCGCCTCTGCACTGGCCTTGCCCAGGCCCGAAGCGCCACCGGTAACGACTGCGGAAATATCCGAATTGAGTTCCATGTTTAATCCTATCGGCAAGACCAGAATGACCACATGCCTAGAGGCTGGGCGGCGTCACATCACCCCGCTTCATGCAATATCGCTTCGGCGTTGAGCGCCGCGGGCGGATCGCGCCCGCGATGACCATGCGGCAAACAGGGCATGCGGGGGTGACGCCCATGGGCTTGCGCTCTATCGCAGATGCCGGATCAGATCGATTTGGAGGAAGTGATCATGGGCAAGGTGATGGAAGGCGTTCGCGTACTGGAAGTCGCGCAGTTCACCTTCGTGCCTGCTGCCGGCGCCGTGCTTGCAGACTGGGGCGCCGACGTGATCAAGATCGAGCATCCGGTGCGCGGAGACACGCAGCGCGGCTTCCTCAACATGGGCGGCGTCACGCTCGACCCGCAGCGCCACACGCTGTTCGAGCATCCCAATCGCGGCAAGCGCTCGGTCGGCGTGGATTTCACCAAGCCCGAGGGGCAGGAAGTGCTCTACGCGCTGGCGAAGGAATGCGATGTGTTCCTGACCAACTATCTTCCGCGCCATCGCCAGAAATACAAATTCGACGTCGAGCACATCCGCGCCGTCAATCCGAACATCATCTATGCCCGCGGCAGCGCCTGGGGCGACAAGGGCCCCGAGCGCGACATCGGCGGCTTTGACGGCACCGCCTTCTGGAGCCGCAGCGGCATTGCCGATTGCATGACGCCTGAAGAGATGTCGCAGAGCGGCCCGCCGCTGAGCCAGGGCATCCAGGCCTTCGGCGATACGATTGGCGGCACGTTCATCGCCGGCGGCATTTCGGCAGCGCTGTTCCATCGCCTGAAGACCGGCGAGGCCAAGGAACTCGACGTGTCCCTGCTCTCCACCGCCACCTGGGCGGCGGGCGCGAACATGGCGCAGGCGCTGGAGACCGGTGTCATCACCCGCACTCCGATGCCGGAATCTGGCAGCAATGCGCGCAATCCCTTCATGGGCAATTTCCTCACCAGCGACGGGCGCACGATCAACCTGTGCATGGTCAGCCCGACCGGGCTGATCGAGGATACGTTCACCCATGTTGGCCGCCCGGAAGCAGCCGAAGACCCGCGCTTCAAGGACGTGCTCAGCCTGCTCAAGAACACCGGGGCGGCGAGCGACATATTGGTTGAAGCCTTTGCCGCAAAGCCGTTCGCCTACTGGCGCGAGCACTTGCGCACGATGAAGGGCCAGTGGGCGCCGATCCTCAACCTGCTCGAACTCGCCGAGGAGGAGCAAGTCCAGGCCAATGACCACATCATCGAGGTCGAGGCCGCCGATGGCAGCGACAGGCCCCTCAAGCTCTCACGCAGCCCGGTCGAGTGGGATCACGAGGCAATCGAGACCACGCGTTCGCCGCAGGCCAGCGAGCATACCGAGATCGTGCTCATGGAAATGGGCGTGGAATGGGATAGGATCGAGGAGCTCAAGGCGGCAGGCGCCATCGCCTGACCATCTGGGAACCACAGCAAGAGACCAACGGGAAGACGAGAAATGAAGCCAGGAACCCGCTTGAAGAGCGCCGCTTGCGACACCGAAGTGATGGTGATCAAGGCCGGTGCAGGCACGATCGAATGCGGCGGCGCGCCGATGGACGTCGACAAGAAGGAGGCCGGCGAGCCTGCTGCCGATCACGCCAATGGCTCGCTGATGGGCAAGCGCTATGTCGATGAGGCCGGCACGTTCGAGCTGCTGTGCGTGAAGCCGGGCAAGGGCTCGCTATCGGTCGATGGCGTGGCGCTGGTGACCAAGGACGCCAAGCCGCTGCCCGCATCCGACTGAGGGCTTGAGGCAGCATCATGCAGATCGCGCTGTTCCTGGAGATGGCGGCACAGGCCGCGCCTGACCGCATCGCCCTGGTGTGCGAGGACAGGCGCCTCACCTATGCCGAGCTGCTGGCCGGCGCGCGCGGAGCGGCCTCGCTGATCCGCGAAAGCGGCGCCGAGCATGTGGCGCTGCTTGACGAGTCTTCCGAAGCCGCGGTGCTGGCGCTGTTCGGCGCGGCACTGGCAGGCGTTCCCTACGTGCCGCTCAACTACCGCCTGGCAGATGCCGACCTCGCGGGCCTGCTGGAACGGATCACCCCGTGCCTGCTGTTGGGCGATGGCGAGCGGGCCAGGCGGCTGCATGACGATGCGTCGAACACGCTGTTGTCGCGCACGGAGTTCGTGGAGCAGGCGCTGGCGGCGAGCCCGGTGGAGGAGGAAGACCCCGGCCTCGGCATTGCCGTGCAACTGTTCACCAGCGGCACCACCGGCGTGCCCAAGGCGGCGATCCTGCGCCATGCCAACATGGCCGCCTATGTCATCGGCACAGTGGAGTTCGGCTCGGCGGAGGAGGCTTCGGCCGCCATCGTCACCGTACCGCCCTATCATATCGCCGGTATCTCGGCGCTGCTCTCCAACATCTATGCGCAGCGCAAGATCGTGCTGCTGCCGGCCTTCTCGCCGGAGAAGTGGCTCGACCTGGTGGAGGCCGAAGGCGTCACCAATGCCTTTGTCGTGCCGACCATGCTTTCGCGCATCGTCGAGGCCATGCAGGCCGGGCATCGGCCGGACATCTCCAGCCTGCGGCAGGTCTCCTATGGCGGTGGCAAGATGCCGCTGGACCTGATTACCGCGGCGCTCGAGCTGTTCCCGACCTGCGGCTTCACCAATGCCTATGGCCTCACGGAAACCAGCTCCACCATTGCCCTGCTGGGGCCGGAAGATCATCGCGCAGCCAAGGCTTCGGACGATCCGGCGGTGCGGGCGCGGCTCACTTCGGTGGGCCAGCCGCTGCCGACCATCGAGCTGGAGATCAGGGACGATGACGGCAAGATGCTCGGTCCCAACGAGGCGGGCGAGATCTTCGTGCGCGGCGAGCAGGTCTCCGGCGAGTACAAGGAAAAGAGCGCGCTGACCGCCGACGGCTGGTTCCCCACCCGCGATGCCGGCTATCTCGACGATGAGGGCTATCTGTTCCTGGAGGGCCGCGCCGACGACGTGATCGTGCGCGGCGGCGAGAACATGTCGCCCGGCGAGATCGAGGACGTGCTGCTGACCCACGAAGCGATTGCCGATGCCTGCGCCTGCGGCATTCCCAGCCAGGAATGGGGCGAGGCGGTGGGCGTTGCCGCCGTACTCGCGGAAGGGCAGGCGCAACCGGCAGAGCAAGAGCTGTGCGACCTCGTGCGCGCACGCCTGCGCTCCAGCCGCGTGCCCGAACAGATCCTGTTCGTCGAAGAGCTGCCCTATAATGAAATGGGCAAGCTGCTGCGCCGCGAGGTCAAGAAACTGTTCGCCTGAGGGCACCGTGCTCACCCCACGCAGCGGCTGATGCATATGCCCCGANNCGACTCGGCAGGACTCGCACCGCAATCGGGCCTCCGATCCACGCTTGAGACACCGCTTTGGCGTCCCCACCCGGCGTCCCGATGCGGCTGCCTGCCCCCCAGAGCCTGCCCGCAGGCGCGATCCGTTACAATTTGCCAAAACTGGCCGGGATCAGGAAATATCCGGCTTTCCAGTAGCTTGTTCTTCACGCCGGAGCAGGTTTCAGGCCCATCCACCGCAAAAAAACGACACCCTATCATTTTTTATTGACAGGAAAGCCCATCTAATCAACACTGCTGTTCAATAAGCATCGACTGGGAGAAAATGATGGCAAGCGTTTCCTCGAACAAGGCGAAGATCGCCCGGCGCGTGGTGGAAGTCCTCGAATATTTCGACGAGGATCATCCCGAGGCTACCGTGATGGACCTGGTCCGCCGCTACGATCGCCCGCAGTCGAGCACGTCGGAGCTTCTCTCCAGCCTCGTCGAACTGGGCATTCTCTACAAGGATTGCGGCAAGCGCTCCTATCGCCCTACCCCGCGTGCGGCCATGCTCGGCAACATGACCCAGTCCCGGGTCATTCGCGACGGCAGGATCACCCAGCTGATGGACCGCCTGCGCGCCCAGACCGGCCTCAGCGTCGCCCTGTTCGGCATGGTCGGCATCGAGGTGCAGGTGTTTGCCCGCATCGCCTCGCCCAAGCCCGCCAGCGCCGCCTTCAACGAAAGCATCTGCGGCGGCAGCAACGAGCGCCTGACCGATTCCGTAGCCGGGCAGCTGCTGCTCTCATCGCTCTCGCGCCCGCGCCGCGAAGGCATCGTGCGCCGCCTCAATGCCGAGGCCGAGGGCGAGTTCACTCCCTTTGCCGAAATGATCGACCTGATCGACCGCCACGAGCGTTCGGGCCGTGCAGTCGGCGATGCCGGCTTCGGCACCAATGCCGAGCTCTGCGTTCAGTTGCTGCCGGCGCACGAGATCGACCAGGCGCTGGCCGTCGGCTTCATCTACGACCGCAAGAGCAAGGTCGATCGCGAAGCGCTCGCCGCCGCACTCGACAATGCCATCCGCCAGCTGTTCGATGAGGGCAGCGAAAGCGAAGTCATCACTCCCTTCGCCGCCGTCGCCTGACCAGAGCGAAGACTTCATCCACACCGAAAAAAGAGGCCGGGACGAAAGTCCCGGCCTCTTTTTTTGTCCGCCATCCGCCGAGCCGGTCGGGGCAGACGCTCCGGCCTGACCCGTCGGCCAGATCGGTCAGGCTGCTTCCTGCTTGCGCTGGTCGTGTGCCTTGAACATGCGCATCAGGTCGCCCGAGGTGATCGGGCGGGTGGTGCCTTCCTCGACCGGGCGATCGCCGCCGGAGCTCTTGGGCGTGGTATCGACGCCGGCCGCCTCGGCCCGCTGGCGCAGCGCGCCAACGGTGAGATCTTCCCGCTTGCCCAGCGAGAACAGGTCGAAATTGTACCAGCGGATGGCGTTCTCGTGGGTGATCTTGTCGATCTGCCGCTGTTCGAGATGCTTGATCGACTTCCACAGGTGCTCGGGCACTTCCGGCCACAGCGTGTCGGAATGCGGATAGTCGGTTTCGTAGGCGATATTGTCCTCGCCGACATAATCGATGTTCTGCAGGCCGAACTGGTCGTCGATGAAGCAACACAGGAAGTGCTTTTCGAACAACTCGCTCGGCTTGACGTCCTGGAAGATCGAGTTGGTCCAGGCCTTGTGCCGCCAGTTGGAGAAATTGGCGCGTTCCTTGAAATAGGGAATCCAGCCGATCCCGCCCTCCGACAGTGAAATGCGCAGCTGCGGATAGTCGTGCAGCGCCTTCAGCTGCAGCCAGTCGGCCGCGCCGAAGCAGATCGACATCGGCATGGTGGTGATCCACGCCTCGATCGGGGTCTCGATGGAGGCATGCGGCGCAGGCGTGCCGGCTCCGATATGGCAGTTGATCGTCAGGTCGGTGTCGACGATCGCCTTCCAGAACGGCTCCCAGTATTCATTGTGAATGCTGGGCAGGCCCTGCACCGTCGGATTGTCGCTGACGGTGACGCATTTGAAGCCCTTATTGGCAACGCGGTAGATCTCCTCGACGCAGGCATCCATGTTCCAGGTCGGCAGGATGGCATTGGGAATGAAGCGTTCGGGATAGGCGTCACACCATTCGTCCTTGTGCCAGTCATTATAGGCCTTGAGGTGGACCAGCGCGCGGTCCTTGTCGGCCGCCTTGTGCAGCTTGCCGCCGGCGAAATCGAACACGCTGCCGAAGTTGATCGAAGCGGCAATGCCGTTCACATCCATGTCCTCGACGCGTGCGTGGACATCGTAGACGCCCTTGCGCAGCTGTTCGAAAGCGGTCGGCTCCATGCCGTATTCGTCCATCGGGCGACCGACGACGGCGTTGAGGCCGACAGACGGCAGGTACATGCCCTGGTATTCCCAGGCAGCCTTGCCATTCTTGTCCGTGACCAGCACCGGCGCATCTTCAAGATCCTTGGCCGACAAGTGGTTCTTGAACATGTCGGGCGGTTCACTGATGTGATCATCGACGCTGATCAGCACCATATCGTTCATCTGCATGGTCACTCTCCTGCAACAGGTATCAAAGGGGGCAAATACCCTTCAGCTCTGGGGCCAGACTACCCCATCCAGTGGTCCGTTTGGAAGCTTGGCGAAGTCCTTGATCGCCCCCACGCGGCTGGCCTTCTCCACCCTCCCGGGCTGGAAAGTATAGCAGTTGGCGGGGATCTTCGTGGCATCGGATTGCTGGTCGAGATCGATCTGCCGCCCGTGTGCGACGATGGCTGCCCAGCGTAAAGCCTTTGTTTTTTCAGTACTTATTGGATCAAGCGTGGCGATCCAGTCGCCCAGTTCCCACAGGCTCCTGCCGGCGATCTCGGGCGGCGAAACAAACCTCTTGTCCTCCTCGATCCAGCGTATCGCTGACGCGGTATTGGCCTTCAGTACCAGCTCGCGGCGGCCATCCACCGGGTCCGTAACCGTGATGTCATAGCGCGTCGCATCCGATTCACCGGCATGGGCCGCGGCCCAGATGGCGAGGTCGAACAAATGGGTGCAGTTCTGCCGCTTGCCGCGAAGGCCGGCGATCTCGTCTAGTCGCTTGCCGGTGAAGGCCGCTTCGGCGACGGCCTCCGCACCGGGGCAGGTCGACCACGGCGCGCGCACCAGTTCGGCATCGACGCGTGTTACCGTCTCGCCATCGTGATGCAGCGCCAGGCGCATGTGGTGGAAATCGTCCTCCACCGCCGCGCGGCAGACGCCCTCGCCCGGTTCGATCAGGATGGAGCGGTGGAACGCGCCTGCGCCCATGGCTAGTCCCGCGTCAGCAGGAGCGCCGCTGCCATGGGTCCGCCGCCGCTGGTGGCAACGGCCACTTTCGGATCGCCGGCGACCTGCCGCTCCCCGCCTTCGCCGCGCAGCTGGACCACGCTTTCATGGGCAAAGCCGAAACCGTGCAGGCGCCCTGCCCCCAACTGCCCGCCGCCGGTGTTGAGCGGCAGCTCGCCATCGAGCGCGATCCGCGTGCCGCCCTCGATGAACAAATGCCCCTCGCCTTCGCCGCAGATCCCCAGCCCTTCCAGCCAGGTGATCGGGTGGAAGGCGAAGCCATCATAGAATTGCGCGATATCCATGTCGGCCGGGCCGTAATCGCAATGCTCCCACAGCGCCTTACCGGTGGCATGCGAGCCCGGCCAATCGGCCTGGTCCCAGCTGTAGCGCTCGACCGAACCGGCGCTGGCGGCAATGCGCACGGGCGTGGCCTTCACCTCGTCCAGCGCATCGCCGGCAGAGACGATGATAACGGTCGAACAATCGGTGAAGCGGTCGCAATCGTAGAGGCAGAAGGGCGAGGAGATCATCCGCGCGGCGAAATATTTCTCGCTCGTCAGCGGCTCCTTGACGATCGCCCGCGGGTTCTTCGCCGCATTGCGATGGGCGTTGAGGGCGATCTGCGAGAGCTGCTCGCGCGTCATGCCATAGCGGTGCATGTGGCGCTGGGCATATTGCGCCACCCAGTTGGCGGCGGAGAAGGCATAGAAAGGCGCCACCCACTGGCTCGCCCCGCTCACTTCCTTGCGCTGCATCGGCGGATATTCTTCCGGATTGGCCAGCGCGCCAGCCTCGTAGACGGTGCGGAAACAGATCACGTGGCGCGCCCTGCCGGAACGCACGGCCATCGCCGCCGCCTCGATCGCGCCGAGCTGGGCGGTCATTTCCGCCGCGCCAAGGTGCCAGCGCGTCTGCAGGCCCAGCGCCTCGATCACCTCGTCCGATGACACTGGCGAAAATCCGAGGAAGATCGACATCTTGCCCGGATAGGTCGCCACGCCATCGATCTGGTCTGGCGTGAGCCCGGCATCGTCGATCGCTTCCCGGATCGCATCGAGCGTCAGCAGCAGCGGACGGCGGGGCAGGCGCACGCCCACTTCGGACATGCCGATGCCGGAGATATAGGCTTCACCCGACGCCATCAGCCGGCCCTCTCGAACAGCGGGAAGAAGATGCCGTCATCCTCCTCGAAGGTGACCGTCACCGCATCCCCGGTGGCGACCTCGTCCACCTCGCAGCCGACGATATTGGTGGTCAGCGTGATCGTCGGGTCTTCCTCCAGCGCCACGCGGGCAATCACGAAGGGCACTTCCAGGCCCGGCATCCACGGTTGGTAATTGATGGTGAAACTGTCGATCACCGCCCGGCCCGAAACCGCGACCGGCGCGACATTCTCGCTCCAGCACTTGCGGCATACCGGCTGCGGCGGATGCAGGTAGAGCCCGCAATCGCCGCAGCGGCAGATCATCAGTTTCCCTTCCCCGCCGCCGGTCCAGAAGGCGCGGTTATCCGCGTCGAGGCGCGGGCGCGGGCGAGGCACTCCGAAGCTCACGGAATCACACCTCCCAGACAAGGTGCAGGCTGTCCGGTCCGATCACATTGCCACCATGGAAGGTAACCTCGTGTTCGGGATCGAGGCGGAAGGGCGGCAGGCCCTTGAGCATTTCCTCATACAGGACCTGCAGTTCGATCCGCGCGAGATGCGAGCCGAGGCAGCGGTGCGGCCCGGTGCCGAAGGCGATATGCACCTTGTTCTCGCGGTTCATGTCATAGTTCTCCGGCTGGGAGAAACTGTGCGGGTCGAGGTCCGCGCCGGGCAGGAACATCAGCGCCATTTCGCCCTTTTTGATCGATGCGCCCTCGAACTCGAAATCGTCGCGCGCAAAACGCGGCGGCACGGTGAAGGTATAGCGGCGCAGGATCTCCTCCGCCGCTTCGGGCACCAGCGACAGGTCTGCCCGCAGACTGTCCTGCAACTGCGTATCCATCGCCAGGTGGCGCGCGCCCAGCCCCATGCCGTTCATGACCGTGTCGAGCCCGGCGATGAACAGCATGACGGCATAGTTCTCGATATCGTGCAGCGTCGCCGGCTTGCCCTCGAACTCGGACTGCCACAGCATCGACAAAACATCGTCGCCCGGGTTGTCGCGCCGTTCGAGGATCGTCTCGCGCATCACCATCGCCACTTCGCGCTGGCGCATCATCCCGGCCTGCGGGTTGTCCAGCATCGGCGTGTGCAGGTGCTGGTGGACGAGATCGCGATATTCGCGCTGCTTGTCCTGCGGCAGGCCGAACAGGTGCAGGAAGATCGTCGTCGGCAGCGGCTCGGCCACTTCGGCCATGAACTCGCATTTCCCGTTCGGCGCCACCCGCGCCACCAGGTCGTGCGCCAGCTCGCGAATGCCGTCCTTCAGCCCCAGCATGTTCTTGGGGCTGAAGGTCTTGTTGAGCGGCTTGCGGTAGATGTCGTGATAGGGCGGATCGACGGTGATCGGCAGCGGGATCAGCATCTTCTCGTCGTTGGGCTTGCCCTCGTTCATCGCCTGGATCGCCTCGAACGCGATCGGCGCATTGCCGAAATGGTCGGCATCGCGGCTGGCGGCATAGGCGGCATCATGCCCGGCAACGACCCAGTGCCCGCCATGGCGCGGAGTCCAGAACACCGGCGGCGCCTCGCGCGCGATCTCGGCAATCCGCTTGTGCCCCTCGGCAAGCAGCTGCGGATCGTAATGGAAGTCGAAGTCGTAAACGAGCGCGTCGGGCACGTGATCCGGCTTGGCGACGGCAGGAGTAAGTTCGTGGGCGGCCATTGGGGCATCTCCGCATGGTGACATTGGCTGTGCCACTTCATGCGGCAGGACAGCCGCAAACGCCACAACCCATGGGGAGGATAACGCCGCGGCGATTGGACTTGCCTCGATCGGCATCGTGCGAGCGATTTGGCGATTGCGCAGTTGATCGGGGGCTGGCGCTTCTGTCTATCTCGCAGTCCAGATCATCTGTTGCGGGGAATCGCGATGAAAGTTCGTATCAAGAAGGGCGAGTGCGTGGGCAATGCGCGCTGCCAGGCCGTCGCGCCGGATCTCTATCCTCTGGATGACGAGGGCTATATCGAGATCGACGGCTTCGATGTCGCAGCGGACCAGGAAAAGGCCGCGCTCAATGGCGCCAAGGCCTGCCCCGAGCGGATCATCTTCGTGATCGAGGACGACAACGGCGAAGAGCGGCAGCTGTGGCCGCCCGAAAAGAACTGATCTCACAAGACAAGCCCGAAGCCGGCCCGAAGCCGGACAGGCGAAACGGAAGCTAAGGAAGGCGTCATTTCATGAGCGATATTCTGGGATATGCAGGCAAGAGGGTCGTGGTCAGCGGCTGTTTCTCGGGCATGGGGCACGCGACGGCAAAGATGCTGCTCGACCTCGGCGCCGAGGTGCATGGGCTCGACTTCAAGGAGTGTGACCTGCCGCTCGCCAGCTTCAGCAATATCGACCTGCGCGACCGCGACAGCATCGAGGCAGCCGCTGCCGCAATCGATGGGCCGGTGGACAGCCTGTTCAACTGCGCCGGCCTGCCCAATTCCTTCCCGCCGATTGACGTGATGAAGGTCAACTTCATCGGCCTCAGGCACCTGACCGAACAATTGCTGCCGAAGATGGGCGCGGGATCGGCCATCGCCAACATCGCCTCCACCGGCGGCCTCGGCTGGAGCCGGCGCATCCCCACCAACATGGAATTCGTCACCACCCAGGGCTGGGACGGCGCGCTGGCTTGGTGCGATGCCAACATGGAAACCGTGCGTGAGGGCTACAGCTTCTCCAAGGAAAACGTGATCGTGTGGACGCAGTTCATGTGCGCCCGGCTGATCAAGCAGGGCATCCGCATCAACTGCACCCTGCCCAGCCCCACCGAAACTCCGATGATGAAGACCTTCCAAGAGGCATCGGGCAAGGACGTGGTCGATGCCGCTGCCGAGCCGATGGGCCGTTATTCCACGCCGGAAGAACAGGCCGGCGGGCTGGTGCTGCTCAATTCCGCGCTGGCCAGCATCGTCAATGGCGTGGTGTTCCCGGTCGATGGCGGCTTCATGGGCGCGCTCGCCACCGGGCAGATCGACATCTCCAAGATGATGGGCGGCCGCAACGCCGGCTGACGGGAAACGCCATGAATTTCGACCTCACCGAAGATCAGGAGATGATGCGCGAGAGCTACGCGCGCCTGCTCGATGCCAAATGCACTCCAGAACGCCTGCGCGAAGCCGAAAAGACCGGTTTCGACGCCGAGGTATGGCAGGAACTGGCCGAACTCGGGGCCTTCATGCTGCGCGTACCGGAAGAGGCCGACGGCCTTGGCCTCGGCACTTTCGATGCCGCCGTGCTGATGGCAGAGGTCGGCCGCAAGCTGCCAAGCGGGCCGATCGCGGAAACCCTGCTCGCCGCGCGGCTGGTCGCCATGCTCGGCGGCGAGGATAACGCCGAACTTCTGGGCGAGATACTGGGTGAGATACTGGGCGGCGCGCGCATCGCTTCGCTGGCCCTGCGCGATATCGGCGAACAGCCGAAGCAATTCATCCCCTGCGGCGAACTGGCCGAAGTGGTGGTCGGGCGCCGGGGCGAAGAAATCCTGCTGCTGCAAGTGCCCGAAGCGGCAAGGCCGGGCGAAGCCAACCTTGCTTCCAACGGCCTCGCCGAAGTCGACCTTGCCGCAGCCGACGCCAGCGTGCTGGCTGAGGGCCCGGACGCCGCGAAGCTGTTTGGAGCGACGCTGGAGGAATGGAAGCTGCTCACCGCCGCGGCGCTGTCCGGTCTCGGGCGGCAGGCGGTGCAGATGGCCGCCGAATATGCCAGCGAACGCAAGCAGTTCGGCCAGCTGATCGGCCAGTTCCAGGCCATCAGCCATCCGCTCGCAGACAAATTGTGCGAAGTCGACGGCGGCAGGCTGCTGACCTGGAAGGCAATCCTCGCCATCGCCGATGGCGAGGACAATGCCGCAGCGATGGTCTCGCTTGCCCTGTGGTGGAGCGCAGATGCCGCAGGCAAGGCGGTGAGCCAGGCGCTGCAGACCTTCGGCGGATACGGTCTGACCACCGAATACGACATCTATCTCTACAACTTG
>JABAHR010009150.1_pt2 | contig 36216 bp, 38 predicted proteins | sample 7062101 | NCBI WGS metagenome assembly JABAHR01 (sample SAMN14534553, study PRJNA622989) | marine sediment metagenome | biome: marine biome [ENVO:00000428]; feature: marine pelagic biome [ENVO:01000023]; material: deep marine sediment [ENVO:00002113] | place: India: Gulf of Kutch | collected...
AAGCCCGGCAACAACCAGACCCCCATGACGCCCGACTACTACATCCACGAGACGGACAAGTGGCTCGTGTTCCCCCACGAGCTCAAGGGGCTCAGCGAGGCGGACATCCTCGCCAACAAGCCCGGCATGCGCGCGATTCTCGAGCACACCGCGCTGCGTCCGCCGACGGCGGCGACGGAGGGCGCCTCCTGATCACGGCAACCGGCGTGCGGCTTCACGCGGCGCCGACCACCTCCCCGGGGCAGAGTTCATGAACCCGACGACAACGGCGCTGCGGGCGCTGCTCGCCGCCATTGCCCTGTGTGTCGCCGCCGGCGCGGCGCACGCCCAGGCCCTGAAGATCGGTTTCGTCTACGTCGGCCCCGTCGGCGATCACGGCTGGAGCTACCGTCACAACGAGGGGCGTCTCGCCATCGAGGCCGCCCTCGGCAGCAAGGTGCAGACCACCTACGTCGAGAGCGTGTCCGAGGGGGCCGACGCCGAGCGCGTCATCCGCCAGCTGGCGTCGAGCGGGCACGGGCTGATCTTCACCACGTCGTTCGGCTTCATGAACCCGACCGTGAAGGTGGCCAAGCAGTTTGCGCGCGTGCGCTTCGAGCACGCCACCGGCTACAAGCGCGCCCGCAACGTGAGCACCTACATGGCGCGTTTCTACGAGGGCCGCTACGTGGCCGGCACCGTCGCCGGGCGTGTCACGCGCTCGAACACCATCGGCTATGTCGCGTCTTTTCCGATCCCCGAGGTCGTGCGCGGCATCAACGCCGCGACCCTGGCGCTGCGCAAGGTCAACCCGGCGGCGCAGGTCAAGGTGGTGTGGATCAACTCCTGGTTCGATCCCGGCAAGGAGCGCGACGCCGCCAAGGTGCTGATCGACCAGGGCGCCGACGTCATCCTCCAGCACACCGACTCCCCGGCACCGCTGCAGATGGCGGAGGCCCGCGGCGTTCATGGCGTCGGCCAGGCATCGGACATGTCGGCGTTCGCCCCCAACGCGCACCTGACCGCCATTGTCGACAATTGGAACGGCTACTACATCGAGCGCGCCAAGGCCGTCATCGAGGGAACCTGGAAGTCGCAGGACACCTGGGGCGGCTTCGCGAGCGGCATGGTCGAGATGGCCCCCTACCACGCCAAGCTGCCGCCGCAGGTCATCGCCGAGGCCGAAGAGATTCGCCGGGCGATCACGGACGGCTCGCTGCATCCCTTCACCGGACCCATCCGCGACCAGGAGGGCGGCATCGTCGTTGCCGACGGCGAGATCCTCTACGACGAGGAGCTGCTGCGCATGAACTGGTACGTGGAAGGGGTCGTCGGCAGGCTGCCGCAATGACGGCGGCACCGCCCGGGGCCTGGAGCGGCCGACGCCGGTGAACGCCAGCACCGATGGCCAGGCCGTCGTGCGCGTCGAACTCGATGCCCTGGAGCGGCTGTGCGCGGCAGCGCTCGCGGCCAACCGCACCGGCGCGGCCAACGCCGCCCTCGTCGCCCGCACGCTGGTGGCCGCGGAGGCGGACGGCCTCGCGGGACACGGCATCTCCCGCGTGCCGAGCTACGCCGCCCAGTCCCGCAGCGGCAAGGTGGACGGCTTCGCGACCCCCTCGGCGGTGTTGGCGGCGCCGGCGGCACTGCGCGTCGACGCCGCGCACGGCTTCGCCTATCCCGCGCTCGCGCTCGCCGTCGAGCGACTCGCGCCGCTCGCGCGGGGGCAGGGCCTTGCCTGTGCCGGCCTGGTGCGCTCCCACCACTTCGGCGCCGCCGGCTACCACGTCGAGCGCCTCGCCGAGCAGGGCCTGGTCGCGCTGCTGTTCGGCAACAGCCCCAAGGCCATCGCACCCTGGGGCGGCAGGGCCGCGCTCTTCGGCACCAATCCCATCGCCTTTGCCGCGCCGCGCGCCCAGGCACCGCCGCTGGTGATCGACCTGTCGCTGTCGAAGGTCGCACGCGGCAAGATCATGGTCGCCGCCCAGCAGGGGCGCCCGATCCCATCGGACTGGGCGCTCGACGAGCAGGGGGAACCCACCACCGATGCCGCGCGCGCCCTGCAAGGCGCCATGCTCCCCATCGGCGAGGCCAAGGGGGCGGCGCTCGCCCTCATGGTGGAGATCCTCGCCGCCGCCGTCACCGGCGCGCGCCTCGGCCACGAAGCGAGCTCGTTCTTCGACACCGAGGGCGGACCGCCGGGGGTGGGTCAGCTCCTGGTGGCGCTGGATCCCGGGCCGCTGTCCGCCGGCGCCTTCGCCGAGCGCCTCGAGACCCTGCTCGCCCAGATCGCGCTCGAGCCGGGCGCGCGCCTGCCGGGAGCGCGCCGGCTCAAGCGCCGTGCGCAGGCCCGGCAAGAGGGCGTCGACGTGGCGCGCGAGCGCTACGACGAGCTCAGGCGGCTGGCGGGGGAGTAGGGGCGCGCGCCCGGCGCCGCGGGGCCTGTGCTCAGGCCGCCAGCGGCAGCGATACCGTGACGCGGGCGCCCTCGGCATCGTCGCGGTTGTCCGCGGCCACCTCGCCATGGTGGAACTCCGCGATCAGGCGCACGACGTACAGCCCGAGCCCGAGCCGCGAGTGCTTGGCGTTCTTCTTGCCCACCGAGACCATCGGGTCGAAGAGGCGATCGCGCATCTGCTCGGGCAGTGTCTGTCCCTCGTTGAGCACGGACAGCAGGGCGGAGCCGTTGAGCCGCTCGAGCCGCACCACGATGGGTGAGCCGGGCGTGCCGAAGTCCATGGCGTTGTCGGCGAGCTTGTCCAGCATCTGCGCCACGTGGTCGGGCGAGCCTTCCACCCACAGCGGCTCGGCACGCACGTCGAGCTCGAAGGCGTGCTCCGGGTGGCTGAGGCGGTAGCCCTCGACGTAGCTCGAGACGAGATCCACGAGGTTGAAGCGCTCCCGCAGCTCGCCCTGCATGGCCTCCTCGAGATTCGCCGCCTCGGTGAGATTTCTCAGAATCGCGCCGAGGCGCACGATGCCGTTCTTGGCGCGACTCATGTACTTGCTCTTCTCGATTCCCGGTATTTCCTTCTCGAGGTTGTCGAGGGAGGAGTTCACCACGTTCAGCGGGTTGCTGAACTCGTGGGCGAGGGTGTCCGGCATCGCCTCGAGGTAGCGTGTGTACTGCGACAGGCGGGCGAGCATTCCCGAGATGCTGCGCGAGAGGTCGCCGAGCTCGTCGACGGCGCGCTTGTCGATGTCGATGCGCTCCTGACGCACGCGCCCCTCCGAGGTGATCGCGCGCTCGGCGGCGTCGCGCAGCCGGCCGATGCGCAGCGTCAGCCGCGAGGCGAATATGAGCAGCGCCACGGCCAGGAAGGCGAACACCGCGAGCGTCACCGTGGTGACGTTCTGCAGCGCCTTGTGCTGCAGGGCCAGCACCTCGTTGCTGCTCTGCTCGGCCACCACCGCGCCGAGCACCTCGTCCCCGGCCCAGATGGGGTAGGCCGCCATCAGGATCACCGCACGCTCGTCCACCGAGCGCCGTCGCCCGGCCTTCGCGGCGCCCTCCAGCACCTGCTGGAAGATTTCGTCGGTGCGGTGCGAGACCTCCGTGGAAATGTCCTCGAAGTCCGCCGCCGGCGTGCGCAACACGATCTCGTAGAAGCGCTGCATCCAGGCGTCGAGCCGCTCGCCCCAAGCGGGGCCATCGCCCGCGTGCACGTCCTGGTAGTAGCGCGCTCGCGACAGAGACCCGACGACCGCACGCACCCGCTGTTCCCTGTCGAGGATCCAGATGCGCGAGGCAGGCTTGTCCAGGCCGCGCAATATCTTCGCGATCTCCGGCGAGTGCACCAACACGCGTCCCAGCCGTTTGTCGGCGACGTCCAGGGCGGTGGTGACGACATTCTTCGTGCGTCGCGAGTCGTCGGCCACGTCGGCGACGGAGAATCCGACGCGCGCGTTGGGGCTGATCATGAAGCGCGGAATGCGCATCTCGACGTTGTAGCCGTCCTCGGTCTCGCGGAACATTGCCGCCATCTCGCGCACCGGCTCGTCCGTGAGCGGGTACTTCCACTCCTTGTCGACGAGATGGATGTCCATCCGCCCCGCTGCGGCGGCGGAAGCGATATAGCGTCTGGCGAGCCCCCCCGGCTCCTGCACGGCGATGCGCAGGTGATCCCCGTCGTCCACCCGACGCTGCTCGGTATCGTGATACACACGCGTGTCGTCACGCACCCGGAAGAGCACGTAAAGGTGCGGGCCGCGGTAGCCGAGCACATGGCTGAACGAGACGGAGTAGGGGTCGAAGTCGGCGCTGCACTCGAGCCCGCTGGTGTCGGTGTAGTCACGCGCCTCCTCGAGCAGCTCACCCCAGTCGGATTCCTTGCCGTCGAGCTGCAGATAGCGGTCGAGCTGGTGGGCGTAGAAGTCGGTCGCTTCCCCGACCAGCTCCGGCACACCCATTTCCGCGTTGAAAAGCTCTGCGCGGTCGTGAAACACCGTGGATATCGCGCGCGCCGTCAAGAGCAGGGCGTCCTCCTGCCCCTGCAGCAGGAACGACTTCATCTCGCGCACGTACTTGTACCCCATCCAGGGTATGGAGAGCAGCGCCAGAACGAGCAGCAGCAGCTTCGTGCGTATGCTGATCCGGCGTGAGAGTCGGATAGCCACTATCGCCCCCTCGGACCGGGACCGGTGAACGCCTCGAACGCTATTGTTCGCCCGGGCCGCACCCCATTGCAAGCCTCGGCGAGTCGGCGGCGGCCAGCGTGGCGTGGCCCCGGCAGTGAAACCGGCACGCCGCCGTGCGCGGAGCTCACTGCGGCTGCCAGCGGTAACCGATGCCGAATACGGTCTCGATCATGGAGAAGGAGGGATCGACCTCCTTGAACTTCTTGCGCACCCGCCGCACGTAGCCGTTGATCGTGTTCTTCTCCACGTAGGTCTGTCGCGTCACCTGCATGAGCGCGTCGTAGGTCTTGACGTGACCGGGCCGGCGGGCGAGCGCCTCGACCAGCCAGAACTCGGTCAGGGTCAGACTGAGCGGCTCATCGTTCCACGTCACCGACATGCTGTTGGGGTCGAGCCGAAGGGGGCCCAGCCGCAGCAACGACTGCTCGTCCACCGGCGCCTTGACGGTGTCGACGATGCGAAACAACGAGCTCACGCGCACGGCCAGGAACTGCAGGCTCACCGGCTTGGTGATGTAGTCCCACGCGTCGAGGCGCAGCCCCGAGACGCGATCGATGTCGCTGTCCCGTGCCGTGAGAAAGATGATGGGCAGATTCGGGCTCATGCCGCGCAGCTCGCGGCACAGATCGAAGCCGCCGTCGATCTCGTCCTCGAGCATGATGTCGAGGATGGCGAGATCCGGCAGCTTCTCGCGGAACTTCGCCAGTGCTTCCGGCCTGCTGCCGAAAGCCGATACCTGATAGCCCTGGGAGGAGAGGGCGTCGGCGTAGTTCTCGCGCTGGTCGGCGTCGTCTTCGACGATGGCGATGCTTCGGGCCATGGGGGTTTCCGTGGTTTGCGAACAGGCGATTACGATACAACATCTGGGCTCCGGGGTGGCTGCCGGCGGCCGCAAAAACCACGTTTTTGCCACGATCCGCGCCGTAGGATTGCCACTTCCCGGTGGTTCAATGACGCTGGGTTCACTGACACCGCAAAAGCCGGAAGCAAGCACCGATGGGCGAACGCATCTTCATTCCCCTCACCGACGAACTTCTCTACGATCACCCCGAGCGCATCACCGGGCCGCTCATGCCCTACAGCGCCGGGCGGCCGTGCCACCACTGGCTTGCCGTTGAGCTCAATCCCGTCGAGGCACCGGCTCCGGCACGCCCGCAGGCGGGCGACGATGAGCGGCGCGAGGCGCCCCGGGCCCAGACGCGCTGCCGTACGCCCCGCACGCCCGCACTCGGCGGCCAGCGCGCGGCGCCTTCCCCGCGGTTGCTGGGCCGCAGCGGCTGACGCCCGGGCGGCGGCGACGCCACCCGAGACCCGCCAGCGCCGTGTGGCGGCAACGGGAATTTCCTCCTGAACGCGAGAGCGGGTGCGCGCTTTTCAGCGCGTGCCCAGAGACGGCATTCGCGCCCGCGATGAGCCGACGGGCGTCGAGAAGTCGACCAACGACGTGTCGGTGATGACGTTGAGGCGCGGCTCGGCCCGTCGACGCCGAAACACGTAGACGTTCTCCTGCAGCCCGTTCTGCAGCAGGAACATGTGCTGCATCTCGAAGCTCGGCATCATGCTCTCCAGCACCTTCGGAGCGTATCGAGGCGAGTTGCGCATGTACGTAACGTCGCTGTCGTAACGCATGCGTCCGTCTCGGGTGAGCTCCATGCGGGCGGGAACGTCGGGCATGTACGCCTGCACGACGGTGACGAAGTAGAGCAGGGTGCCGCGGGCGCAGAATTCATTGAGGCGCGACATCAGCCGGATGATGGTGTCGCGGTTGAGGTAGTTGAAGTAATTCCAGGCCAGGATCAGGTTATACGGGCCGTCGGGCTCGGTCAGCAGCTCGTCGAACGCGAAGCGCTCCGCGCCGAGATGGTGACAGTCCGCGGCAAGCTCGATATCCTGCGAGCGGGCGAAGCGCGGCAGATCGACGATGCGCAGGCGGGCGTGAAACTGGCTGAAATAGTCGACGACGGACTGCATCGGCGGCCCGAGATCGAGAACCCGCACCTGCCGCGAACGACCCGCGAGGTGCTCGTTGAGCGCCTTGAAGCTGCGCGACTCGAACTCGCGCGCATCCGCCCTCGCTGGCCGCACTTTCATCGCTGCCCGACGGTGGCCCGTGTCAGCTTGCCGACTTGGTGTCGCCGACGGACTTGATGTCGGCCACGCCCGCGGGGCGTGCCTCGGGCTTCTTCGCCTCCGGCTTCGCCGCCCCCGCGCCGGCGGGAGCCTGCGCCGCGGCGGAGGCGCTCATGTCGATGGAGCCCGTGAACTTGCAACCGTCCTCCAGCACCACGCGCGCCGCGGAGATGTTGCCGTGCACGCTGCCGGTGCGCTTCACGGTGACCAGTTCCTTGCCCTGCAGATCGCCCTGAACGGAGCCCTCGACGGTGATCTTCTTGGCGCTGATGTTGGCCTTGACGTGGCCGTCCTCGCCCAGCACCACGTCGTTCTTGGGCAGGGTCACGGTACCTTCGATGCGGCCGCGGATGATCAGGTCCTCGTTGCCGGTGACCTCGCCGCGTATGGTGATCGACGGGCCGATGGTGCCGAGATCGACCGACGGCGCCCGCGGGGGCTGGGGCGCGCGCGGCGCGGCGGGAGACGCGCCGGACGGCGGCGACGGCTCCAGGGAGGGCTCGTTGCTGTCGCTTTTCTTCCACATGATCAGGATCCTCGGTGATTCGGTGCAAGGGTGGGGAGCGAGCAATCGCTGTCCCTGTCTTTTCTAGTGCAACCGCCGCGCGCGGACAAGGCGCGGGCGGGCCGATTCCGATAAGTGGCCGGCCTGCCGTGACAAGGCTCAATGAAAGCGGCGACGGGTCGCGGCGGCATCGGCGCGTGATATCAGGTCAATTATTAGGAATCCATTCTAACATACTGTTAAAAATGGCTTTCCGTGCGAGCCTTCCGACGCAGAAAGGGGGGTGCGCCTGGCGAGACTCGGGTAGCGCTGGGGACAGAGGGATAATTTAACANNGTGGTCTAGCCTCTGTAAAGGTCATATCCAGATCCATATACTATTTAACATAATATACATTATGCGAAGTAACCGCCGTTGCCCGATTTCATTCTATCCGACCCACCCTGACGAATGCACCTTCGCCGCCAAAAAAACACCTGGCCCGCGCAACCGCGTCTCCGTCACGCCGCGGCGCCGTGGGCGTGGCGAAAAAGGCGAAAGAAATTGGCCGTGGTCGCCTCGGCCACGCTCTCAAGCGTGACGCCGCGCAACGCCGCGATACCCTCGGCGACGTGACGCACGTAGGCCGGCTGGTTGGTTTTGCCTCGCAGCGGCACGGGGGCGAGGTACGGCGCGTCCGTCTCCACCAGCATGCGCTCGAGCGGCACGCGCCGCGCCACCTCCTGGAGGTCCTGGGCGCTCTTGAAGGTGACGATGCCCGAGAACGAGATGTAGAAACCCAGGTCGAGGCAGGCCCGCGCCATCTCCCAATCTCCCGTGAAGCAGTGCATCACGCCCCCGACGGCGGCGGCGTCGTGCGCACGCATGATGTCGACGGTGTCCCGGGGCGCGTCGCGCGAATGGATGACCAGGGGCTTTTGCAGCGCCGTCGCCGCCTCGATGTGGCGCACGAAGCGCGCGCGCTGCCAGTCGAGCTCGCCGCTGCTGCGGAAATAGTCGAGCCCGGTCTCCCCCACCGCCACTACCCGCTCGTCGGCTCCCAGGGCCAGCAGCCGCTCGACGGCCGGGTCCTCGCCCTCGGCCTCGTTCGGATGCACGCCCACGGTGGCGAAGATGTGCTCGTGGGCGTGGGCCAGCGCCCGCACGCGAGGAAAATCCTCGAGATTGACGGCAACACACATAAGGTAGGCCACCTCGGCGCGGCGCGCCTCCTCGAGCACGTGCCCGAGCTGCTCGGCCAGCGGCGGGAAGTCGATGTGGCAGTGGGAATCGACCAGCTGCATGGCCCGGTATTGTAGCGGCTCCTTCCGCTCGACGACGCCGGCAATGCGGCGCCGGGCCGAGTGATCGTGGCGTGGCCTTATGCGCCGCCCAGGCGGCTCGGTGGGACTACATCGTGTGGGTCGGTTGCTTCGACTCCAATCCGCCGCCGAGCAGCGTCTCGATCTGCTTCCGTGCAGCGCTCCCGTCCTTCTCGCTGAACTGGATGCCGACCCCGGCAACGCGCCCGCCCTGCGCCCCTTTGGGCGTGATCCAGGCCACCGTGCCGGCAACCGGCAATTTTTTCGGAAGGTCGAGCAGGGCGAGAAGCATGAAGACCTCCTCGCCGAGCTGATAGGGTCTGTCCGAGGGGACGAACAGCCCGCCGCCCTTGAGAAACGGCATGTAAGCGGCAAAGAGCGCGCTGCGGTCCTTGATGTTGACCGACAACACCGTCGGGCGCAACTCGGAGGCGCTCTGCAGACACTCGCTCGCGCCCTCCTCCACTGGCTTCATCTGGGTCACTGACATTGGCGATTACCGGTCAATCCCTCGAGCTCGATCAGCAGATCTTCGAGCAATAATGTTTCGTCGAGGGCGCCCGCGAGCTCGCGGCGCCCCACGCCGACCCGGTCGTAGGCCCGACAGGTCTTCTTCAAGTTTATGCGATCCGCGTGGGTTCGCAACCGCTCGCCCCAGTCCGGGTTGTTGAGCCGCCCCGCCTGGGCGCCGGCGCGCAGCCGCACTAGGTCCGCCAACAGGCTGTGGAGCCATCGCAGCGCGCGCTGCGCCCCGCTTTCCTTCCAGCGTGCCGCAGCGGCGGTGGCGTCGCCACCCCCCGCCAATAGCGTCTCGACGTCCTTCATGTAGGCGTCGCGGGCGGTGAGGAAACCCTGCTGCGCCCATTGCCGCGCGGTCAGCGGTGCCCCGCCGGCGAGAGATAGCAGCAGCGCCGCATCGCCCGGCGCCGGCAGATCCTGGCGCGCCAGCCAGGCCAGGGCCGCGTCGCTCGGCGGTACGGAAAAGTCCAGCCGCACGCACCGGCTGCGCACGGTCGCCGGCAGCCGCATCGCCTGCGCCGTCTCGAGCGCGAAGACGGTGTTGGCCGGCGGCTCCTCGAGCACCTTGAGCAGCGCGTTGGCGGCGTTCAGGTTCATTGCGTCCGCCGGCGTCAACACCACGACCCGCTCCTCGGCGAGATGGGTGTGCGTGCCGAGGGTGTCGATGAGCCGGCGGATCGCATCCACGCCAATACCGAGCCCCGGCTTGCGCTTGCGACTCGCCGCCTCCTCGCTGACGTAGCGCATTGCGTAGCGCATCATCAGGCTCTCGTCGGCGAGGGCAAGGCGCTCGGGCGCGAGCACGTGAACATCCGGATGGGTGCCGGCGGCAAAGAGCGCGCAGCTTCGGCAGCGGCCACACGCGGCGCCGTTGTCGCGGGCGGAGCAAACTCGCCACTGCGCCAGACGCTGCGCGAAAGCGAGCTTACCGAGGCCCACCGCGCCGCACAGCATCAACGCGTGCGGCAGACGCCGCGCCGTCGCCAGGCGCAGCCACTGCTGGTCGTTCCAGGGGTGCGTTTCAGCGATCATGGGCGACGCGCCGCAGAAACGACTCTATCTCGCGCCTGATCTGCTCCTGCACCGTCGGCAGCGGCGGCTCGGCGTCGATCCGCCGGATCCGCTCGGGGCTGCGCCGTGCCCGCGCCAGGTAGGTCTCGCGCACCGCGCGCTTGAACTCGAGATCCTGACTCTCGAACCGATCGGCGTCCGCGCGCGCGCCGGTGCGCGCCAGGCCGGCCACAACGGGGAGATCGAGCAGCAGGGTCAGGTCGGGGCGCAGTGCCCCCTGCACCCAGCGCTGCAGCGTGTCGATCCGGGCCCTGGCCAAACCGCGCCCGCCGCCCTGGTAGGCGTAGGTGGCGTCGGTGAATCGGTCGCACACGACCCACTGACCCCGCTGCAAGGCCGGCTCGATGATCTCCTCGACGTGCTGCGCGCGCGCGGCGAAGACCAAGAGCGTCTCGGCCGCCACCCCCATGGCGAGATCGGCGCGCTCGAGCAGCACGCGCCGCAACGCTTCTCCCAACGGCGTCCCACCCGGCTCGCGCGTGCGCACGACGTCGACGCCGCAGGCCTCCAGCAGGCCGGCGACGAACTCCAGCTGCGTGCTCTTGCCGGCCCCGTCGACGCCCTCGAGGGTGATGAAACGACCGCGCGCTGCCATTCGTCCGCGTCAGTCGCCCGACTGCGCGCCACTCGCGCGCGCGGGCCGGATCTGATAGCGGTACACCGCCCGGTTGTGCTGCTCGAGCGTTTCCGAGAACTCGTGGCTGCCGTCGCCACGGGCGACGAAGTAAAGCGCGTCGGTGGGGGCCGGACGCAGCGCGGCGCGAATGGACGCGGCGCCGGGAAGGGCGATCGGCGTCGGCGGCAGCCCGGCACGGGTGTAGGTGTTGTAGGGCGTGTCGGCGCGCAGATGCTTGCGCGTGAGGTTGCCCGTGAACGCCTCTCCCAACCCGTAGATCACCGTCGGGTCGGTCTGTAAGCGAATGCCGCGCTGCAGCCGGTTGACGAATACGCCCGCGACGAGTTCGCGCTCCGAGGCGAGCGCCGTCTCCTTCTCCACGATGGACGCCAGAATGAGCGCCTCGTAGGGCGTCCCCAACGGCGTCGCCGGATCGCGGCGCTCCCATTCCGCGGCGAGCACCCCGCGCATTCGCTCGTACGCCCTGGCAAGAATCTCGAGGTCCGTCTGATCCGAGGTATAGGTGTAGGTATCGGGGAAAAAACGACCTTCGGGATGCTCCCCCGGACGCCCCAGAGCCTCCATGACGGCCTGCGCAGACTGCCCGTCGAGCGTGATCTTGAGCTTCGGGGACGACGCCAGACGCGCGAGGAGCTCACGGAACGTCCACCCCTCGACCACCGTGACGCGATAGGCCACGACGTCCCCACGGACGATGCGCTCGAGGATGCCACGTACGTTGCCGACGTCGTCGAGACGGTATTCCCCCGCCTTGATGCGACGGGCGTCGCCGCGCAGCCTCGCCCAAGCCACGAGTGAGTAGATCTCCGGAACGAGGTCTTCACGCTCGAGGGTGCGCGCAAAGCTCGTCAGCGAATCACCCGCCGCGATGCGGTAGAGTTCCGCGCCCGGCTCGATGGGTCGGTGGAGGACCCACATGACGTAACCGCCGAGTGCCGTCACGACGAGAACGACGAGACCCGCCGTCGCCTCGATGAAATATCGCCGCCGTCCGGACGGCGGCGCGGCGCTCCCCGCCACGCTCCCGGTGCCGACGCGTTCGTCCTCGGGCAAGGGGGTCGGATCGCTCACGCGCACCGCTCGCCGGTGATCGCGCGGGCAGCGCGGCCGGGTACCGACATTCAGTGGAACCGTCGCAGCGCCAGCGTGCCGTTGGTGCCCCCGAAGCCGAAGGAGTTCGTGAGCGCCACTTCGATGCCCATCTCGCGCGCGGTGTGCGGCACGTAGTCGAGATCGCACTCCGGATCCGGATCGTCGAGGTTGATGGTCGCCGGGACCACGCCGTGATGGATGCTCAACACCGTCGCCACGGCCTCGACACCGCCCGCCGCACCCAGGAGGTGGCCGATCATCGACTTGTTCGAGCTCACCGCGAGGCGGCGGGCGTGATCGCCGAAGCTGCGCTTGATGGCCAGCGTCTCGGCAATGTCGCCGAGCGGCGTCGAGGTGCCGTGCGCGTTGATGTAATTCACTTCCTCGGGGTCGACCTGCCCGTTGCGCATGGCGCTGTTCATGCAGCGCGAGGCACCGTCGCCGCCGGGTGCCGGCATGGTCATGTGATGCGCGTCACCGCTCATGCCGAAGCCGGCGAGCTCGGCGTAGATGCGCGCGCCGCGGGTCTTTGCGTGCTCGAGTTCTTCGAGCACCAGCACACCGGCGCCCTCCCCCAGCACGAAACCGTCGCGACCGCGGTCCCAAGGGCGGCTCGCCCGCTCGGGCTCGTGGTTGCGCCGGCTGAGCGCGCGCGCGTTGCCGAAGCCTGCGACCGAGGTGGGCGTGACCGCCGCTTCGGCGCCCCCCGCCACCATGACGTCGGCGTCGCCGTATTCGATGAGCCGGCTCGCCTCGCCGATGGCGTGAGTACCGGTGGTGCAGGCGGTGACTACCGAGAGGTTGGGCCCCTTGAGTCCGAACATGATCGAGAGGTTGCCCGCAACCATGTTGATGATGCTCATGGGAATGTAGAAGGGAGAGATGCGCCTGTGTCCTTTCGAGAGCAGGACCTGCGTCGTCTGCTCGATGGTTTCCACGCCGCCAATGCCGGCTCCCACATAGACGCCGACCCGCTCGGCGTTCGCTTCGCTCACCTCGAGCCCGCTGTCGCGCAGCGCCTCGATGCCCGCCGCGAGACCGAGCTGGATGAAACGATCCATCTTCTTGGCCTCCTTCGCCGGAATGAATGCCGTGGCGTCGAAGCCCTTGACCTCGCCTGCGATGGCCGAAGGATAGGCGGCCGCGTCGAACAGCGTGATCGGTGCAAGGCCGCTGCGCCCCTCCAGCATCGCGCTCCAGGTGGCTTCGACGCCGATGCCCAGGGGGGAGACGGCGCCCAGACCGGTGACCACGACCCGTCGCTTGTTCATGAGCGCTCAGACATCAGGCCTGAAAGCGTCGCACAAATGAAAACGGCCGCCGACCGTGGCACGGTGGGCGGCCGAATCGAGTGCGTGCGCGGCCGCAATCAGCTGCTCGCATGCTCCTCGATGAATTCGATGGCTTGCTTGACGGTGGTGATCTTCTCCGCGTCCTCGTCCGGGATCTCGATGTCGAACTCCTCTTCCAGCGCCATCACCAGCTCGACGGTGTCCAGCGAATCGGCCCCCAGATCGTCGACGAACGACGCCTCGGGCGTCACCTGCTCATCGCTCACGCCCAGCTGCTCGACGACGATTTTCTTCACGCGCTCTTCGACACTACTCATCGGTATTATTTCCTCCACGTAGGTTGCGCTCGCCGTAGGGCCGGGCCGGTTCGGGCGGCTGCATCGTGGGCGGTATGTTTACATCAATGCGCCGCTCAAGTCCAACCTGAGTTGGCCCCGTTTCGCGGCCTGGCAGCCCGCCCGCTACCCGCCTCCGCCGCACCCCGGGTCCTCCTCGGCCAGAGACTGGAAAATTAGACCTAAGTTATTGTTTTAGAGAATTAATTCATAAACATCCCGCCGTTGACGTGCAACGTCGTCCCGGTGACGTACCCCGCCTGCTCGGAGGCCAGATAGACCACCGCGTGGGCAACGTCCTCGGCGCTGCCGAGGCGCGCCAGCGGAATCCTGCCCAGGAGGCTTTCGCGCTGTTGTTCGCCGAGTGCGCGGGTCATGTCGGTCTCGATGAAACCGGGCGCCACGGCGTTGACGGTGATGTTGCGCCCCGCCACCTCCGCGGCCAGCGCGCGCGTGAAGCCGATCACACCCGCTTTCGACGCGGCGTAGTTGGTCTGCCCGGCATTGCCCGTCACGCCGACGACCGAGGTGATGTTGACCACCCTGCCCCGCCGCGCCCGGGTCATGGCCCGCAGGCATGCCTTCGTGACGCGATAGACAGACTTCAGATTCGTGTCCATGATCGCGTCCCACTCGCTCTCGCGCATGCGCAGCAGCAGATTGTCGCGGGCGATGCCGGCGTTGTTGACGAGCACCGTGACCGGCCCGAACTCGTCCTCGATTTCCTTCATGCGGGCGGCGACCGCCTCTCCGTCGGTGACGTCGAGGACTACACCTCGCCCCGGAATCTTCTCCGCCTGCAGTGCAGTGCCGATGGCGTCGGCCCCCGCCTCGGTGGTGGCGGTGCCGATCACGGTGCCTGCGGCGCGGCCCAGGGCCAGCGCCACGGCGCGACCGATGCCCCGCGATGCGCCGGTGATGAGACAAAGTCTGTCGTTCGCGCTCATGGCATGCTCCTGAATCGTTGCCGGGGCGATGCGTTCGCCGCGCGCAGGCGCTGGCGCAGCCGCATCAGAATGTCAGCAACACCGCACCCCAGGTGAAACCGCCGCCGAACCCCTCCATGATGACATGCTGCCCGCGGTCTATGCGCCCGTCGCGCACTGCTTCGTCCAACGCAAGCGGTATGGACGCGGCCGAAGTGTTGCCGTGGCGATCCACGGTCACGACGACCCGCTCCATCGCCAGGCCGAGCTTGCGTGCCGTGGCGTTGATGATGCGAATGTTGGCCTGATGAGGCACGAGCCAGTCGATCTCGTCCTTGCTCATGCCGTTGGCCGCGAGTGCCTCGCCGGCGACGTCGCCCAGGGACTTCACCGCCACCTTGAACACCTCGCTGCCCTGCATCTGCGTGTAGGCCTCGCCGTTGAGCATCCGGCGATAGCTGGTGGACACGCCGGCGGGCACGCTCAGCAGGTCCTTGTACTGTCCGTCGGCATGCAGGTGGGTCGAGTGAATGCCGGGCTCGCTCGACGCACCGAGCACGACGGCGCCGGCGCCGTCACCGAACAGAACACAGGTCGCCCGGTCCCTCCAGTCGATGATGCGCGAGAAGGTCTCCGCCCCGACCACCAGCGCACAGGAGGCGCTCGCGGTGGTAATGAACTTGTTTGCGATGTCTACGGCGTAGACAAACCCGGCACACACGGCCTGGACGTCGAAGGCCGGACAGCCGTGGATGCCGAGCCGGTCCTGCAGCAGACAGGCCGTGCTCGGAAAGACCTGATCGGGCGTGGTCGTGGCGACCACGATCAGATCGACGTCCTGCACGGGCACCCCGGCAGCGGCAAGCGCGTCGCGGGCGGCGTTCTCGGCGAGATCGCAGGTCGTCTCGCCCTCTGCGGCAATGTGGCGCTGGTTGATGCCGGTGCGCGAGTGAATCCACTCGTGCGTGGTGTCCACCATCTGCTCCAGGTCGGCGTTCGTGAGCACCTTCTGCGGCAGGTAGCCGCCCGTGCCGAGAATGCGCGCGTAGCTCATGGTCTAGGCCGTGCTCACCTCGCCGAGCATCGGCGCAAGCTCGGCGCTGATGCGCTCGGGCACGCGATGCTGGACCACCGCCATCGCCTCCAGCACGGCATGCTCGAAAGCAAGCGCATCGGCACCGCCGTGGCTTTTGATCACCGTCCCGCGCAGCCCCAGCAGGGCCGCGCCGTTGTAGCGCCGATGATCCACGCGCCGGCCGAGCGCGCTTATCATAGGACGCGACAGCGCGCCGACCGCGCGGGTCCACGGGCTGCGCTCGAACTCCTCGCGCAGGAAGCTCGTTATCATTTGCGCCAGGCCTTCGCTGGTCTTGAGCGCGACGTTGCCGACGAAGCCGTCGCAGACGATCACGTCGGCGTCGCCGGTGTAGATGGCGTCGCCCTCGACATATCCGAGAAAGTTCACGCGACTGCGCCGCAACAACTCGGCGGCGCGCCGGATGGTGTCGTTGCCCTTGATGTCCTCGACGCCGATGTTGAGCAAGGCCACCTTCGGCTCGGCGACGCCGTCGACGTGCCTGACCATGATCGAACCCATGATGGCGAACTGCAACAGCAGATGCGCCGGGCTGTCGACGTTCGCGCCCAGATCGAGCACGTGCACGCGGCCCGCGCACGTCGGCAGGGTGCTGACGATCGCCGGCCGATCGATTCCGGGTAACGTCTTCAGCACGAAGCGTGCCGTCGCCATGAGCGCGCCGGTGTTGCCGGCGCTGACACAGGCCTGCGCGCCGCCGTCGCGGACGAGATTGATCGCCACCCGCATGGAGGAATCCTTCTTGCGCCGCAGCGCCTGGGCGGGAGCCTCGTCCATACCCACGGTCTGCGACGCATGCTGGATTTGCAGACGCGCCGACTCCCCTGCCCGGTGCCGTGAAAGCTCGCGCGTCAGCGTCTCGCGTTCGCCGACCAGTATGAGTTCGATCCTGCGCTCGCGCTCGAGCGCGGACAGCGCGGCGGGAACGATCACGCTCGGACCGTGGTCGCCCCCCATCGCATCGAGCGCAATGGTTATGCTCACGGCTAGCGCATCCTCGCGTGCCAGCTCACGTCAGGGTCGCGCGGCGTCCTTCTCCGCGCGGACCGTGCCCGCGCCGCATGCCCCGCATGCTGCGCTACGGGTCGCGCCGCGGGCCTAACCGCCGCTCCGGGCGGGCCCTACTCCTCTTCTTCCTGCTCGGCGACCACCCGGCGGCCCCGATAGTAGCCGTCGGGGGTGACGTGGTGCCGCCTGTGCAGTTCCCCGGCAACCGGATCGATGGACAGGGTCGGACCCTTCAGGGCGTCGTGGGCGCGGCGCGTGCCACGCTTGGACGGTGTCTTGCGGTTTTGCTGTACAGCCATGGCGGAAACTCTCGTTCAGCGCGTTGAATGTGCTCTCTCAACGGCGGGAAAGGCCGGCTGGCGCCGCCGTCCGCAGAGGGTGCGCGCGAAGCGTGCCGCACAGCACACGGTCCGGCGACGGCACCGTGCGCCGAACCTCCGGATTTCGGGTGGGCGCACTATATAGGGGCCCACAGGGTGTGTCAAAACGCCGCCACCGTTGTTGACATCGCGCCCGTCGCCTCCCCATGCTTCGCTCCCCGCGGCACTCGGGCACGACACGCGGCGCGCCCTCGTCCGCGCCGCCGCACGAGGCCCGCCCCGGCCCCGGCCGGACACGTCTCGCCGGCGCTCAGGTGCCCCGAGCTCGGTGGATTCTCTGATTTATATTATTTAATTTTTTCATATAGTTAAGATATTTTTCTGACAAACAATCTCAAATAGAATCGAAGCTCGTGGAGACGCCTCCCCTGGTCCTGGCCTCGTCGTCACCCTACCGCAAGCAGCTCCTCGAGCAGCTGCTGCTGCCGTTTCGGGTCGATGCGCCGCAGATCGACGAGTCGCCGCTGCCCTCTGAGACACCGACGCAGCTGGTCGAGCGCCTGGCGGTGGCGAAGGCGCGCACGGTGGCCGCGCGTCACCCCGACGCCCTGGTCATCGGCTGCGACCAGGTCGCCGAGCACGACGGCCAGATCGTCGGCAAGCCGCGCGACCATGCCGACGCTGTGCGCCATCTCGAGAGCGCCTCCGGCCAGTGGGTCACGCTTTATACCGGGCTGTGCCTGCTCCACAGCGCCAGCGGCCGCACGCAGAGCGACGTGGTGCCGTACTCAGTGGAATTTCGCACGCTCGATCGCGCCACGATCGAGCGCTATCTCCGCCGGGAGAAGCCGTACGGCTGCAGCGGCAGCCTGCGAGTCGAGGGTCTCGGCGTGGCATTGCTGCGACGTTTCGCCGGCGACGATCCCGCCGCGCTGATCGGTCTGCCGCTGATACGGCTGGTGCAGATGCTGGAAAACGAGGGCGTGCGGGTCGTGTGAGCGGCCGACGGCGTCTCAGCGCACGCCGAAACGCGGCCCCAGCACCTCGATGCCGAGGGTCTTCGCGATGCCGATTCCCACCTGGCGCGCGATGCGCTCGAGCAAGTCGGGCTGTGCCGTGTAGTCGACGATGTCCGCCGCACCGATGACCTCTCGGGCCACGAAGGCGGTGCTGCCGATCTCGTCGGCGAGACCCAGGCGCGTCGCCTCCTCCCCCGTCCAGAAGAGCCCGGTGAAAATCTGCGGATCGTCGGTCAGCCGGGACCCGCGCCCCTCCTTCACCACCTCGATGAACTGCTCGTGAATCTGATTGACCAGGTTCTGCGCGTGGGCGTTCGCCTCCGTGTCGAGGGGCGAGAACGGATCGAGCATGCCCTTGAAGCGGCCGGCGGTGATCAGGCGCCGCTCGATGCCGAGCTTGTCCATGGCGTCGACAAAGCCGAAGCCGTCCATGAGCACGCCGATGGATCCGACGATGCTCGCACGATCGACGAATATCTTCTCCGCCGCCACCGCCACGTAGTAGCCGCCGGAGGCGCAGATATCGGTCACCACCGCGTACACCGGGGTATCCGGATTGGCCTTGCGCAGACGCCTGATCTCGGCATTGATGTGGCCCGCCTGCACCGGGCTGCCGCCGGGGCTGTTGATCCGCAGGATGATGCCGGCGACGTCTTTGCCCTCGAAGGCGCTCTCGAGCCCGCGCACGACGCTCTCGGCATCGACGTCGCCCGAAGGCGCGATGACGCCGTCCAGATCGACCAGAGCGGTGTGCTCGCCGAGGCGCGGCTCGAACTCGAAACCGAGTGCGATCACCAGTGCGGCCAGAACGTAGGCCGCGAACAACAGCTTGAAGAAGATGCCCCAGCGCCGGGCTCGACGCTGCTCCTTGAGGCTCTCGAAGACTACCCGCTCGAGCACCTGCTGGGCGTCGACCCGGCTTTGCTCGGGCCCTCTTTCCGCGTCACTCATACCTCGTCTCCGGGTGTGTCTGCAGAGCTCTCAGGCGCCGACCCGACGAGCCGGCCGCGGCGCAGAATCACGTCACCGTCGCGTTCGACGACATCCAGGGGTGTCAAGGCGTCGCCGGCGCAGGGGCCGGCGACACACGCGCCGCTGCATGGCTCGTAGAGGGCGTCGTGAGTCGAGCAGAGCAGGTAACGGCCGTCGGTGTCGAAGAACATTCCGGGATTCCAGTCGAGTTCCAGCTCCATGTGCGCACACTGATTAATATAGCCGTAAACGCGGTCCCCATAGCGAACCACGAAGGCCGCTACCACACGTCCGCCGATGTCGACCTCGAAGCGCCGTCCGCGCCCCGAGGATTCCAGCTCGACACTGGCGCAGATGCGCTGCCGCGCTAACGCAGCAGGACGCATTCGACCACCTCGTCGAAGGAGTCGGCGCACAGCAGCGGGGCCAGCGCCTCGAGGCGCGGCCGCGGGTGCGCGCCATAGCTGACCGCCAGCGACGCAACGCCGGCGCTGCGCGCCATCTCCAGATCGTAGACGGTGTCGCCGACGAGCAGCGTCGCCGCCGCGTGCATGCCGGTCTGCTGCAGAATGTCGAAAACCATCTGTGGGTGCGGCTTCGACGGCGCCTCGTCGGCACAGCGCGTCGCGGTGAAGAAGTCCTCGATCTCGCTGCCGTCGAGGGAGCGTTGCAGGCCGCGGCGCGCCTTGCCCGTGGCGACCGCGAGCAGCCAACCGGCGGCGCGCAGCCGCTGCAGCCCTGCCACCACGCCCGGGAAGAACGGCATGGCCGTCGTGTCGCGGTGAATGAAGTGCTCGCGGTAGCGTTCGATGAGCGCTTCACGGACGTGGTCGGCAGCATCCGGCATCACCGTGGCGAAAGCCTCCGGCAGGCTGAGCCCGATGGCCGCGCGCACCGCCTCGGGGTCGGGAGCTTGAAGCTCGAGATCGCGTGCTGCCTGCTCGAAACAGCGCAGGATCCTGGCCGCCGAGTCGACGAGCGTGCCGTCCCAATCGAAGATGACCAGGCCGCGCGCCGTCACGGCGACCTCAGCCGGGTCAGCACCCGCTCGAGCTCGTGCGGCATCGGCGCCTCGACATGCATCGGCGCTCCCGTCAGCGGATGGCGGAAACGCAAGGAGGCGGCGTGCAGAAACAGACGCCGCAGGCCGAGCTCGCGCATGCTCCGGTCGAAGTCGCGATCGCCGTACTTGCGGTCGCCGGCGATGGGGTGGCCGATGTGCGCGGCGTGCGCCCGGGCCTGATGGGTGCGCCCGGTCAGCAACCGGATCTCCACCAGCGTGCACCCTTGAAAACCCTCCAGCGGCCGAAAGCGGCTGTGCGAGTCTCGCCCGTGCGGCTCCACGGCGACGAGCCGCTCGCCGGCCCGCAGCCGGTCCCGTGCGAGCGCGGCCTCGACGCCGCGCTCACCGCCGGTCCACCTCCCGCGCACCAGCGCGACGTAGCGCTTGTCGACGCGCTGCTGCGCGTGCGGGCGCAGCATCGCGTGCAGCGCCGTCAGGACCCGGCGGCTCTTGGCCAGCAGCAGACAACCCGAGGTCTCGCGGTCGAGGCGGTGCACGAGTTCCAGGTAAGGGTTCTGCGGCCGGGTGCGGCGCAGCATCTCGATGGCACCGATCTCAATGCCGGTGCCGGCGTGAACAGCCATGCCGGCGGGCTTGTCGACGGCCAGCAGGTGCTCGTCCTCGAACAGGATCCGGGCGGCGAGCCCGTGGGCCGCCGCCGGCAGCGGCGCCTGCGGGCGCCGTGCCGTGCGCACCGGCGGAATGCGCACCACGTCGCCGGCACGCAACCGGTAGTCGGGACCGGCGCGCCCGGCATTGATGCGTACCTCGCCCCGGCGCACGATGCGGTAGACGTGGCTGCGGGGGACCCCTCGCAGCCGCGAGAGCAGGAAATTGTCCAGGCGCTGACCCGCCTCACGGGTGCCAACGGTGACGAGGTCGACGCTCTGCGACGCGGGCACCATAACTGGCCGATCATAACAGATTGATGCAATCGGGCGCGGCTGATATATTTCGAGGCGATGTCTTGCCGCGCGCAAGGACAGGGAAACAGTCGGGAATTACTACCGCGCAACCGAGCCGCCGGTCCCTCCCCGCTCCGCCGCCAGGCAGAGCGCGGCCCAGCGAACCACCGGACCGGGCATCCCTTTCGGGCTGCAGCCCCCGCACCTGTCAGGCCGCCGAGGGTCGCACCCGCGACGATCGCGTCCGCGTTGACGGCGAACAGGTTTTAGCGCCGCTGTCGGGACAGTTCCCGCCACGGCCTCGCGAGGGGTTGCCGCGAGCCTCGAAACGGCCGCGCCGACCCGTCAAAGCCGGGTTACGCGCTCCTCACCCGCTTCATGCAGGGGCGCATCGAATTAACGTGTCCCGTCGCCGATGGGCGGCGGTTCCGGACAGCGGCGGCGCTCGGCGCCTTAGCTGTCGGCGCGGCATCTGGCCGCGGCGGGCTGCCATGGTCGGCGGGGCGCGGGGAAGGTTTGTCAATGAAACGCATGCTGTTCAACGCAACTCACCCCGAGGAGTTGCGGGTGGCCATCGTCGATGGTCAAAAACTCCTTGATCTGGACATCGAGTCCACCGTAAGGCACCAGAAGAAAGGCAACATATACAAGGGCGTCGTCACGCGCGTCGAGCCGAGCCTCGAAGCGGCGTTCGTGGACTACGGCTCGGAGCGGCAGGGCTTCCTGCCTCTCAAGGAAATTTCCCGCTCGTACTTCACCGACTACTCGGCCTCGACGCCGATGGCGCAGGTGCGCATCCAGGACGTCATCAAGGAAGACCAGGAACTGGTGCTGCAGGTCGAGAAAGACGAGCGCGGCAACAAGGGCGCGGCACTGACGACGTTCATCAGCCTGGCCGGCCGCTTCCTCGTGCTGATGCCCAACAATCCCAAGGGCGGGGGCATATCGCGGCGCATCGAAGGAGAGGAGCGAGCCGAACTGCGCGATTCCATGGCTCAGCTCGCGGTGCCCACGGAGCATGCCCTCATCGCGCGCACCGCGGGCATCGGCAAGACGCTGCAGGATCTGCAGTGGGACCTCGACTACCTGCTGCAGCTGTGGCAGGCCATCGACAACGCCGCCAAGGAGCGGCCGGCGCCGTTTCTCGTCTACCAGGAGAGCAACCTGGTCGTGCGCGCGATTCGCGACTACCTGAGGAGCGACATCGCGGAGATCATCATCGACGACGCGCAGATCCACGAGCGGGCGACTAAGTTCATGCAGCAGGTCATGCCGCAGAACCTGGTCAAGCTGAAGCTGTACCAGGACAGCGTGCCGCTGTTTTCCCGCTTCCAGATCGAGCATCAGATCGAAGCCGCCTTCTCGAGAGAGGTGCGCCTCAGCTCCGGCGGCGCCGTCGTCATCGACCCCACCGAGGCGGTGGTGACGATCGACGTCAACTCGGCGCGCGCCACCAAGGGGGCCGACATCGAGGAGACGGCGCTGCAGACGAACCTCGAGGCCGTCGACGAAATCGCTCGGCAGCTGCGCATCCGCGACATCGGCGGGCTCATCGTCATCGACCTCATCGACATGACCTCGACGCGCAACCAGCGCATGGTCGAGAGTCGTCTGCAGGATGCGCTCAAGGTGGATCGTGCACGCGTCCAGGTGGGCCGCATCTCGCGCTTCGGGCTCTTGGAGATGTCGCGCCAGCGGCTGCGCTCTTCCATCGGCGAGGCCAACTACATGGCCTGCCCGCGATGCGGCGGTGCGGGTCACATTCGGGCCGTGCCCTCCTCCGCACTCAGCATCCTTCGCATCCTCGAAGAGGAAGCCCTCAAGGAGAACACCGAGGCCATCCACGCGCACCTGCCGATCTCGACGGCCACTTTTCTGCTCAACGAGAAGCGGCACGAGCTCAACATGATCGAGCGACGCCTGGCCACGCGCATCGTGATCATTCCCACGGCAGAGCTGGAAACACCGCATTTCCGCATTCGGCGGCTGCGCGGCGAGGATCTCGCGGTGGAGGCCGAGCCGCTCAGCTACCAGGTGGAGATGGAAGTGGAAGAAGGGGAAGAGTACGCGCCGGGGACGCCGCGTGCCGGCGCGGCCGCGCCGCAGCCTGCCATCGGCCACGAGCAGATGACGGCGCCGCCGCCGCTACAACCGGCGCAACCAACGAAGTCGCCGAGCCTTCTGCGTCGGCTCTTCTCGGCGTTCACGTCGGCGGAGGAGCCGGCGGCCCCCGAGAAGCCGGAACCGCAGCCCGAGCGCACGACGCCACGGCCGCGCCGGCGTCCACAGTCGAGCCGCAGAGCGCATCGCGGTGGCCGCGAGGAAACGCGCCGTCCGGCGCGTTCCACGCGCGGCAAACCCGCCGAGCGGCGCCCGGCGGCGACGGCCGACGAAGAGCGCAAGGGCAAGGAGCGTGCCGAGGGTGCGGACGGCGGGCGCCAGCCCAAATCGCGCGGTGGTCGCCGCGGGCGGCCCGCGCGCCGCAACAACGGCGGCGGTGGGCGATCACCCGCTGGTCGATCGCGGACGGCGCCGGAGAGCAACGAGGCGCAGAAGCGCGGAGCGGGCGCCGCTGAGGGCACCGCGTCCCAGGGCGGGGACGATCAGCGCACCGGCGCCGGCACGGCCGGGGTCGACACGGCGCCCGAACGCACCAGGCCCTCGCCCGCCAGCGAGGCCGCGGCCGCCGGAGCACGCCCCGAGGCGAATGCCTCGCACGCACGCCCCGAGACGGCCGCTGCGGCAGCATCGATGCCCCCATCTTCCTTCGGCGGCGCGCCGGCGGACGGTGCCGAGCCTGCGCGGGCGCGCGGCGACAAAGCGGGGGCAGAGCGCGCCGACGAAGAGCCTCGGGAGAAATTCGAGCGGGAGTCGCAGGAGCTGTAACCGTAGGCGTCGGGCAAGCCCGACGCCGAGGGCGACGAGACGAGTCTCGGCCCGGGCGGCAGTCAGTCGCGATCGAAAACCGCGACGGACTCGACGTGCGCGGTGTTGGGAAACATGTCGACGATGCCCGCCGCACTCAGGCGATAGCCGTGGACGCGAACCAGCACCTCGCTGTCGCGCGCCAGCGTGCTGGGATTGCAGGACACGTACACCACCCGCCGCGGCCCCGCAGCGCCCAGGGCCTTGACCGCCGCCATGGCGCCCGATCGCGGCGGATCGATAACGACTTTGCTGTAGCCGTCGCTGAACCAGTTCTCGTCCAGCGGCTCGTCGTGCAGGTCCCTGTAGAAGAAGCGCGCGTTGTCGATAGCGTTGTGCGCGGCGTTGGCTCGCGCTCGCCTCACCAGCTCCAGCTCCCCCTCCATGCCGGTGACCTTACCGGCCAGGCGTGCCAGCGGCAGGGTGAAGTTACCCAACCCTGAGAACAGATCCAGCACCGAGTCCTCGCGGGTGGGCTCGAGCAGCCGCACGACGGCCGCGACGAGAGCGCGGTTCATCTGCGCATTGACCTGGACGAAGTCAGTGGGGCGGAAGACGAGTTCCACCTCCGGCGAGTCCAGGCGGTAAGTCAGCGGCGCCGGATCCCGAGGCCACAACGGGTGGACGCTATCGAGATCGGAGGGCTGCAGGAACAGCTGCACGACATGGTCGCGGGCGAACCGCTCGAGCAGGCGACGGTCCTCGTCGGTGAGATCGCTAAGGTGGCGCAGGATCAGGGCGCAATCCGCGTCGCCCAGCGCCAGCTCGACCTGCGGAATCCGCTCCGGGCACGACAGACGCTCGATCAGCTGTTTCAGCGGGACCAGCAACGTCGCGGCGACCGGGTCCAGCACCTGGCAATGGTCCAGGGCAGTGACGTAGCTCTTGCGGCGCTCGCGAAAGCCGACCAGAACGCCGCCCTTGCTGGGAACGACGCGAACGCCCAGTCGCGCACGCCGACGGTAGCCCCACTGCGAACCGACCAGAGGCTCGAGCAGCTTCTGTGGCCGTATCCCGCCGGCGCGCTGCAAGCTGTCCAGCAACGCCGACTGCTTGAGCTCCAGCTGCCCTTCACGGCTGACGTGCTGCAGGCTGCAACCGCCGCAACGCCCGAAGTACGGGCACGGCGGCTCGACTCGTTCGTGGGAGGACTCGAGAATTGCAAGCAGGCGCGCCGACTTCCAGCGCCGCCGCTTGCCCAGCAGTTCGATCTCGACGCGCTCGCCCGGCAGCGCGCCGTCGATGAGCACGTCGTTGCCGTCGATCTCCGCAACGCCGCGCCCGTCGCCGGTCAGCCTCGCGACGCGCACGATGCGGCTCTCGTCGCCCGGCGCGGTCGCGCCGCGGCGTTCAGTCATCATGCACCGGCGACTCGCCGCTGCCGTGCTCGTGCCACGCCTGCAGAAATCGCTGCCAATGCGGCTTGCTCTCGCGCTCGAGCTCCGCCCGCACGAGCGCGCACTCGCTGCGGAAAGCATCCGCCTCGAGGTTGCCCCGGATGAGCTCCCAGCGCAGGTAGATCAGGTAGGTGTTGAGCGCATCGGTCTCGCAATAGTCGCGAACGTCGCCCAGTCGCCCCTCCAGGTAATGATCCCACACGGCGCTACCCGCCATTCCCAACTTACCCGGGAAACCGAGCAGCATCGCCAGTTCGTTGAGCGGCGCCGCCGCACGCAGCTGATACCCGGACAGAACGTCCATGAGATCCGTGTGCCGCCAGTGATAGCGGTTGAGATAGTTGTTCCAGCGAAACTCGCGGTCCTCCTCGCCGCTGTCCCAGTAGCGCGGTGCGGCGATGCCGTGAAGCAGGGCGCGGTAATGCAGCACGGGCAGATCGAAGCCGCTTCCGTTCCAACTCACCAGCGTCGGCGTGTAGCGCTGCACCCCGTCGAAGAAGCGAGTGATGAGCTCGGCCTCGTCGGACTCCGGCGTTCCCAACGACCACACCTTGAACGTGGTGCCGCTGCGCAGCACCGCCGCGATGGCGACGATACGGTGCAGGTGCAGCGGCAGGAACTCCGACTCCCCCGTCTGGTGACGTCGCCGGGCGAAAAGCGCACGCGCGACGTCCGCATCGGTCAAACCCTCGAGGTCATGCAGGCGCCGGGCGCCTGCGGTGTCCGGCACGGTCTCGATGTCGAAAGCGAAGACGTTCATGTCCACCCGTGTGTGACTCGCGCGGATTCTATTGCCGCAGCGCGCGTGTTGCCAGCTCCGGCCGCTCCCGGGCACCGACGCGCGCCCCCCTTCTCACTGGCACGGCTCGAGGTACTCGATCACCAGCTGGGGTGAGCGCTGGCCGCGATACTCGTTCACGTCCAGGCGGTAGGCGGCACGGATGCGTTGCGGCAGATCGCCATCACGCTCGTCGTTGACGGCACGAAAAGCGATGGCCTCGAGCGGGCCACCTCCCCCGGTCGGTTTGAGCCGCAGCTTGAGGTGCCCGCCGTCGAGCACCCTGCGGGCGAGCACCTCGAAGGTTCCGTCGAAGACCGGTTCGGGAAACCCCGGCCCCCAGGGCGCCGCCGCGCGCAGCAGCTCCGCCGTTTGCAGATCGAACGCGTCGAGCTCACCATCGCTCAGGACATCGCCGACGTGCTCGGCGCTGCCCAGCTGCGTGCACACCTCTTCCTCGAAGGCGCGACGGAACGGCTCGAGATTCGCGTTCTTAAGCGTCAGGCCCGCGGCCATCGCGTGCCCGCCGAAGCGCTCGATGAGCCCGGCGCTGCGCGTGGCAACAGCACTCAGCACGTCGCGGATGTGCAGGCCCGGTACGGAGCGCGCCGAGCCGCGCAGCTCGTCGTCCCCGCTGGGCGCAAACGCCACTACAGGGCGGTCGAAACGCTCTCGGATGCGCGAGGCCACCAAGCCCACCACGCCCTGGTGCCAATCGCGGTGAAAGAGGCACAGGCCTCGGGGCAGCTCGCTGTCCTGTTCAAGGTGCAGCGCCGCGACCGCTTCGAGCGCCTGCTGCTGCATACCCGCCTCGATGTCGCGGCGCTGCGCGTTGAGACGGTCGAGCTCCCGCGCCAGGCTTTCGGCGTGCTCGTCGTCGTCGGCCAACAGGCACTCGATACCCGCTGACATGTCCTCGAGGCGGCCGGCCGCGTTCAGCCGCGGACCGACACCGAAGCCGAGATCTGCGTTCACGATGCGGCCGATGGGCCGACGGGCCACCTCGAGCAGCGCCTTGACGCCGGGCCGGCAGCGGCCGGCGTTGATGCGCGCGACGCCCTGTGCGACGAGTATGCGATTGGTGTGATCCAGCGAGACCACGTCCGCGACGGTCCCGATCGCCACGAGATCGAGGAATTCGGCGAGGTTCGGCTCGCGGATGCCTTGCTCCGCGAACCATCCGAGTGCGCGCAATCTCGCCCGCAAAGACAGCAACACATAGAAAAGCACGCCCACGCCGGCGAGACATTTGCTCGGAAAGGTGTCGCCGGGTTGGTTGGGGTTCACGATCGCGTCCGCCGCCGGCAACGTCTCGGCGGGCAAGTGGTGATCGGTCACCAGCACGGACATGCCCCGCTCCGCGGCGGCCCTGACGCCGTCGTGGCTGGCGATGCCGTTGTCCACGGTAACCAGCAGATCGGGTTGCGAGAACGCGGCGACCTCGACGATCTCCGGCGTCAGGCCGTAGCCGAAGGCAAGACGGTTGGGCACGAGATAGCTGACCTGGCTGGCACCCAACGCGCGCAGCGCGCTGACGCCGAGGGCGCAGCTCGTCGCGCCGTCGGCGTCGTAGTCGCCTATGAACAGGATGCGTGCGTCCGCCTCGATGGCATCGACGAGCAGCTCGACGGCCTCCTCCATGCCCTTGAAGCGACTCGGCGCCGGCAGCCGGCCGAGCGCGAGGTCCAGCTCCTCGGGCTTGCGCACGGCTCGCGCCGCGTAAACGCGCGCCAGCGCCGGCGGCTGCGAGCGCAGGAAACCAGGCAGCTCGGCGGGCACCGAGCGGCGCACGATGCGCTTACGGGTCTGCGGCACCCCCGGGGGGAGGCTCGCGCTCACGAACGCGGCGCCGTGGCGAACTGGCGCAGCGGGACGGGCCGGCGCCACCATCGCCGCAGCTGCCGCGCCGTGATGCGCACGCCGCCGCGACCGGGATCGATGACGCTCAGCACACCGATGCGCCGGACACGCGCGGCAGCGAGCAGCGGCGCCATCCAGCGCTCGCAGAACCAACCGACTCGACGACGCCACGATTCGAGCGCGCCGGCGCTGTCGTCGCCGGCGGCCTGTCCCTCGGGGAAGACGATCAAATGCCGTTCCGCCGCCGGCGACGAGGCGAGCCAGGCGGCGGCGTCGGGGGCGGGGGCGTGTGTGCGCGCTCCGGCCAGGCGGCCGAGACCGACGGCCAGCACATCGTCGCTCCAGACGTGGCTCCAGCGCCCGCCCACGCGCGGCGGCGCGGTGCCCGCACCCCACAGCCACACCGCGTTCACCTCGAGTGCGCCGCGCGCGGCACGCGCGCGATTGACGGGCGAGGCGTGCAGCACCGTCTGCATCTCCGTCATCAGCGCCGTCCAGGCCGCGGCGTCGCGCCCGGCGGGCAGACGGTCGTCGATGCTGTGACCAAAGACATCGCTCAGGTTGTGGGTGCAGAGGTCTTGTGGCGACTGCGCGGCAATGTACCACCTTTGCGGCTGCGGCGCCTCGAAGCGCACACCGTGCGCCCGGGCGACGGCGCTCAGTTCCGCGTCCACACGGGCAACCTCCTGCGGCGTCACCGCGAGGCTCGCGTGGGCCGTCAGCATGACACCGCCGCTGCCGGGCGCCAGGTGCACCGGATCCGCGCGCACCCACCACGGCTCGGTTGCGGCGCCCGCGTCCACGACGCGCGTGACCGCTGCAACTGGGCAATCACGTCCCTCGACCAAGGCGGCATCGAAAAGCCCGAACAGCGCGGCGTCGAGACCGGGCACGCCGGCAGCGAGGATCTCTCCGCGCCCGGCCGCGAGCTCGAGCGCTGCGGCGTCGACCCCCGCGAGCGCGCCGGCGCCCTGTGCCGCCGGCGCATCCGCGCCGAGCAGCCCGGGCACGACGATCGTCACTTCCGGCAGCGCAGTTTTCTCACGCCTAGCCATGAGCACGTGGAGGGGCTACCATCGAGCGCAAGAACAGCGAGTGAACTCGCGAAGCACGCCCCGATCAGAGGGTATGGAGGGTATCATGGCCACTGCCGCGTCGGTCGATCCGGCCGTCTCACTGCGTGCGCTCGCCGTCGAAATTGCCGCGTGCCGATTGTGTGACGCATTCGGCGTCGAGGTCCGGCACCGGCCCGCTCTCGTGCCTGAGCGGCCCGGTGACATCGTCGTCGTTGCCGTCCAGCCCGAGGCGAAGACACAGCACGGCGCACACCCCTTTGCGAGCCCGACGGGGCGACGCCTGCTCGAGTGGCTGGTAGCGGCCGATATTGGCGCCACGCCCGAGGAGGTTGCCGCGCGCTGCCATCTCACCCATCTTGCCAAATGCCACGCCGCGGGCGGACGCAGGCTGACGCAGGCGGTGCGCAACTGTTATGCGTTCCTCGAACACGAGCTCAAGCTGTTGGCGCCGTCGTTGTGCATCACCCTGGGCCCAGAGCCGTTGGCGGCATTGTTCGACTACCACGGGCCTCTGGAGAGCGTGGTGGGTCGCACCTGGTCGGAACAGTCACTGGGTATCGATTTGTTTCGCATCCTGCCGGAAGGCTGCCAGGTGATTCCGCTGCCGTCGCCGTCACCGCACAGCCCTTGGCTGAGGCAGCCCGCGCACCGGGCCTGCCTGCAACGCGCCCTGGCGGCGTTGCGCACCTGCGGCGCCGTCGTGGCGGGCAGCGGCGATACGAAACCGTCGCGCAGCGTCGCCTGAGCGGCGGCGGTGATCACAGCCGCTGGAAGGTGGCGCGGATGTTGACGGTGTTCTCCGGAGCGCGGTTCACCGTCGCCTCGACCACCTCGATGCCCTCGCGCTTGAGCGCTTCGACCCACTGCAGCCACGGGTCGAAATGGGCGTTGCTGAGCCACACCCGGACCTGATCGTCTTCGGCCGGTTGCATGCGACGTATGGCGTCGCGCAACTCGGCCCGCGTGGCGGATTGCTCGATGACCGTCAGGATGGGCAGTGCCTCGCCGCGCGTCTGCGCGCGCCGCCTGGTGAGCGGTTCGATGCGCGCGGCCTCGCGCGTCATCCACGCCAGCGTCTCCTGCTTGGCGGGCACCTGCACGCGCAGCTGATCGAGGCGCCGGTGCCACGGATCCCACACCAGCGCGTAGCCGAGAATGATCAGGGTCAGCACGGCGCCGGCGACGACGATCAGGCGCTCCCGACGGCCCAGCGAGTGCCAATAGGCGAGCAACGCGCTCATGTGCCGCTGCCTCGAAGCTGGAAACGGCCGGTAACCTGGTTGTCGCGCGAGCCCGAGGACAGGAGCTCGGCCCGAATCTGCGGCGCGGCCTCGAGCCGCTGCCTGACGCGGTCGAGCCCGGCAAAATCCGGCGTGTTGCAGGTCACCACCATCACGTTGTCGCGATATGTGATTTCATCGAGCGTCGCACTTGCGCCCGGCAAGGCATTCGCCACCGCGGCGAGCAAGCGCTGGAACTCTCCGCCCGTGACGTCGCCGCCGCGCAGCAGCTCGACCTGACGCTGCATCTGGGCCCGCGGATTGACGATTCGTGTAATGTTCGGAAACGCCCCGCGGAAACTCTCCAGGATCTGTTGGTCGAGCTGCGTGTTGCGCCGCTCCAACCAGACGTACTCGCCGACATCGGCGCCGACCTTCAGCACCAGGGCAGCCCCGAGCAACGCGGCGGCGGGCCGGAACTCGCGAAACCGTTGGCGCTTGTGTGTCGCTCGAAATTGCCCCTGAAGCAGATTGACGCCGGGGTGCTTGCCGGCGTGATGTCCCAGCCATTCGGTGAACGTGCGCCCGATGGGCCACTCGCTGACCATCTTGCCGCCGGTGGCAATGAGCTTGCGGGCGAGATCGGCGTCGTTGACGGCGACCGCCGCGCTCTCGGGATCGATGTCCCGCCACCAGAACTCCACGCTCTCCAGGGGCAACGCCACGCCTTTGTTGCCGGGCTCCCGGATGCAGACGCGATCATCGTCCATACGCGCCACGGTGTAATGCGTCTGCGGATGCGACGGCAGCATCAGATAGTCCGGAACCAGCGCATCGAGCACCAGGCCCGCCTCGGCACAGGCCCCGCTCCAGGAACGCATCAGCTCCCGCGACACCACGGCCGCGGTCGCGGCGCCGCCGGGCTTCCAGTCGAGCAGCGCGAAGTGCAGGCTCTCGATGTCGGCGGTGAGTGACTCCTCCAAGGCATAGGGCAGTGCCGCGAGCACCCGCTGGCGGCGCCGCGACGGCACCTGCACGCTGCGGGTGAGCACCCGCTCGCCGGGCACGACGCCGACGATGCGCTCGCGATCCCGCGGCGGCGCAACGTCGCTCAGAGAGGCCGCCGTGCCGGAGTCGACGACTTTACCGTCGGCATCCGTCCGCGCCCACTCGTGGGGCGCAACGACGCTCACGTACAGGCTCACGAGAGGCCCCGCCGGCGCTGACGCACGACGACCGCGTTGGCGCCCGCGGCGCGCTGCAGGTGACTCTCCAGAACGAAGCGCAGACGGCCGAAGCGGGCGTCGCTGACCACCTTGAAGTAGCTGGTGGACACGGCGACCAGCGGCTCGGCGACATCGCCGGAGCCGGCGAGCGCCGGCTGCGCGAGGAACTCGCCGACGCCGGGGTAACCCTCCTCTCCGCGAGCGTCGACAAGCGCCTGTGCGCCGTCCTCGCCGAGCCCCTCGGCGCTCAGAATCTGCAACAGCGGCAGCGCACAGGTATTGACGTTGATGGGCACGTTGGATGAGGGCAGTGCACTCACGTATGGCGCCAGCGTTGCCAGCACCTTGCGGTCCACGCCGGCCACCCAGAGCAGCTCGCCGACGTCGACGAAAGCCCTGTTGGCGGCACGGTAGGCCGGGTCCTTGAGCAGATACTCCGGGTCCTCGGCGCCGCTGGCGCCACCGACGTCGGGATCCGCGTCGATCCAGTCGACGACGGCATCGGCGATGCCCTCCTCGAGACCGAGAACGCGCAGCAGGCGCACGAAGGCGGGATACCACACTTCGTCACGACCCGCCTGAAGGTTGTTGAGATTGAAACGTGCCTGTTCGTCGGTCACGAGTGCCGAGAGCTTGCCTCGTTCGACCGCCACTGCGGGCAAGACATTGTTCCATGCCTCGTTCAAGTGATCCGTTTCGCTCTCGGCACCGTCGCGCTGCAGCACTTTCATCACCCACTGCTCGGCGCCCGCAGCCAGCTGGTAGCCCTGTTCGGCGTCCTGCTGGTTCGCAATGCGCCGCAACGCCAGGTACTGATCCTCGAGCGTATACACCGACAGCGTGCTCAGCAGCACCAGGATGAACAACACGCTCAGCAGAGCAACGCCGCTCTCACGCGCCGAGCGCGACGCCGCAGCGCCCGGGACGGAACGCTCAGGTGCCATTGGGCGTCTCGAGCACGCGCCGATAGGTACGGCCCGCGACCGTGGATACGGTGATTTCCACACCCACCGGCAGCCCCTCGGGCTCGACCCACTCGCTCGTCTCTCCCAGGCCCTGCTCGTCGGACCATGTCAGCGTTCGCACGCTGATGTCCGACACGTCCTCGTACACCCGCCGACGTCTTTCAGCGCTGTCCTGGTCGCGATCGAGCACCCGCCACGTCACGCGTACCACCTCGCCGTCCTCGACCCGCCACGCGACCCGCTTCAACGCGGACCAGGCTGGCGAAGCCGGATCCGGCTCGCCCACGCTCAAGCGCAGGATCTCGCCGGGTGCGGGTGGGTTGTCCGGCGAGACGACCAGCGCCGCCTCCGGGTCGCCGAACCCGTCGCGCACCGACCGCGGCACCATGTAGCGCACGTCGCGCTCCAGCATCGTGAACAGCGTCTGCACCTCACGAAGCTCGGCGTGCTTGTCGGCCAGCGCCTCGCGCGTGTCGAGAAAACGCAACAGGCTGCCGTAGCAGATCGCCGCAATGATGGCGAAGATACCGATCGCGACGACCATCTCGAGCAGGGTGAAACCCCGCTGCCCGCTGTGTCGCTCACGACCCCCCACGGACGGCGTCTGCGCCCGGCGCCACGCCCGCGGGCCGGCCCGCTCAGCCGCCGCCTTCATTATTCCCTGAACCGCGCCCGGCCGGCGTGCGCTGCGCCGGGGTGTAGCGGGCGATGTAGCCGAACAGCGTCGCGCTGGCGTGATCGGTCTCGGCGTCGACGTGCACCCCGATGTCGACGCGCCGGATGTCCGGGTCGGCCGTGGCCGAGACCTGCTCCCTGACGTGCCAGCTCCGCCCGCCCAGGACCACCTCCTGCTGCGTCTGTCTTGCGGCGGGCCACGCGCGGGACAGGCGCATCTCGGCGAGCCGGTTGCTCGCCACCCACGTCGCGAGCAGCCGCTCCTCGGTCTGTCGCGTCACTGAGACATTGGTGCCCATCGCCTGCACGACGGCACCGATGCCGACGGCGGCGATGCCGAGGGCGGCCAGTATCTCCAGCAGCGTGAACCCGCCGCAGACGCGGCGGCGCCGGACATGCGGGCGACGCCTAAGCTCGGCGTTCAGCGGGCCTACCGGCATGACTTCACGCGCCACCGCAAGCTGACTCCCTGTGCACGCCGCCGCCTCAGCCGAGCTCGGCGTCGCGACGCTCGATCGCAAGGTTCTGGTCTTCGTCCATGCTGACGACGAAGGCGTCGGTATCGCCGAGCAACGTCAACACGAACGGCGAAATTTCACCCACGGCCTCGACGACGATGACTCGCGGGCTCGCGACGTCGGCGCTGGCGGCATCCTGCTCGAGAAGATCCAGCCGCACCGTCACCGTCTCGGCGAAACGGCGCGGATGCAACACGTCGTCCTGCTCGATGGGGCTCCACACCTCGCCCGGCAAAAGAAAGCGCAGCCTGCCTTCGGCTTCGTCCACCTCGATGCCGATGGCGCGGCCGGTGAGAATGCTCTCCTCGCGCACGTGCTCGAGCAATGCCACGAAGCGACGCGCCTCGAGCGCGGCAAGCCGGTCGGCATCGTGCCGCAGCGACAGGCTCACCAATGTCACCGTCAGTCCGATCAGCAGCACCACGACCATAATCTCGAGCAGGGAAAACCCTCGTGCCCCGCTCGCCGGGACGCATCGCTTAGGCGTAATGGCGCTAACGCTCATCGAGATTCCAGTTGCCGATGTCCGCCGCCGAGTCCTCCCCGCCCGGCTGGCCGTCCGTTGCCATGGACCAAAGGTCGAACTCGCGCTGTTCGCCGGGGGCCAGATACTGATACGGATTGCCCCAGGGGTCCGTGGGCAGCGTCTCGATGTAACCACCCTGCTTCCAGTTCTTCGCCGGTGGATCGCCGCTCGGCTGGCGCACCAGTGCCTCCAGGCCCTGCTCGGTGCTCGGGTAGTTGAAGTTATCGAGCTTGTACAGCTGCAACGCGCCCGACAGCGCCCGGATATCGCTCTTTGCCTTGGCGATGAAGGCCTGCTCCTGGCGTCCGAGCACGCGCGGCAGGATCAACGTCGCCAGCAGACCGATGATCACGACCACGACCATGATTTCTATCAACGTAAAGCCACGCTCACGCATGCTCATGCCTCAACCGATGAGTTGGTTCAGATCGAAGATCGGCAACAGGATCGCCAGTACGATAGTCAAGACCATTCCTCCCATGAGCAGAATCATAAACGGTTCGAACAACCCCACCAGCACCGCCATGCGCGATTCGAGCTCGCGCTCCATGGCGGTGGCCGCCTTGTCCAGCATCTCGGGCAGGCGCCCGCTCGACTCGCCGCTCGCGACCATCTGCACCAGCACCGGCGGGAATCGTCCCGTGCGCCTCAGCGCGCGACTGATGCTCGCACCCTCGGCCACCTCGTCCGTCGCCACCTCGAGGGCGCGCCTTAAAACGCGGTTGCCCACGACACCCGCCGCGGCACGCATCGACGAGAGCAGCGGCACACCGCTGCCGGACATGATCGCCAGCGTACGCGCCATGCGCGCCGTGTTGAAGGTTCGCGACAGGCGCGCAATCCCGGGCATCGACAGCAGCAGCCGATGCCAGTGGTAGCGCGGGACCGGCCGACGCAGCAACATCGCCAGCGCTACGCCCGCCGCCACGATCAAGCCGACGATCCACAACCCGTAGGCCTGCAGAAAGTCACTCAGGGCGATGAGCATTCGAGTGAGAAGCGGCAGCTGCTGACCCGTGTCCTCGAACACCTTCACCACCTGGGGTACGACGTAGGTTACCAGTCCCGCCACGATCAGAATCGCCACCACCGTCAGGATGACGGGATAGACCAACGCCACGCCGATGCGTTGCTGCAGTCCCTGGCGCGCCTCGGTGTAGTCCGCCAGGCGCTCGAGCACCTCGCCGAGGCGGCCCGTCTGCTCGCCGGCGCTCACCGAGGCCGTGTACAGCTCGGGAAACGAGCGCGAGAAGCCGCGCATCGCCTCGGCCAGGCCGCCGCCCTCCATGACCGTGGAGCGAATGCCGGTCAACGTGGATTTCAGCAGATGACCCTGCGATTGCTCGATGAGAGCGTTCAGCGCCTCCTCCACGGTGAGCCCCGAGCCGAGCAGGGTGGCGAACTGGCGGGTGATAACGGCGAGGTCGGTGGTGCCGATGCGCCGCCTGCTGCGGCGTCGAACATGCAGCTGCTCCTGAACGCCCACCACAGACAGCGGCGTCAGCCCCTGCTCGCGCAGCTGCTGGCGGATTTGGCGCGCCGTGTCGCCGGAAGCCACGCCTCGGCGCGTGCGCCCACGCACGTCCAGCGCCTGGTATTCGAATGCGCCCATGGGCTCTGCGTATCAGGCGGTGCGGGTCGTCGGCGGCCGACGCCTCATGCGCTGCGCGGATCGCAGTCGGCTAGAGCGACGCCTGCCGATGAATCGCGAACGCAAGACACCATGCGGCTATACCTCCCGTGTGACCCGCAACACCTCTTCGATGCTCGTCACGCCGTTCAGCACCTTCTCCACCCCGCCGCGCACTATGCTGGCGCTGCGCCGGCGTACGTGGGCGAGCATCTCCGATTCCCCTTTGCCGTCGTGAATCAGGCCGCGCAGCGCGTCGTCGACGACTATCAACTCGAAAATGCCGGTGCGGCCGCGGTAACCGGTGCCGTCGCAGCGCTCACAACCATCCGGTTTGTAGACGATGACGTCGGTGCCCTCGGCAACGCCCAGCAGGATCCGCTGGCGCTGCTCCAGACTCACCGGCTCGCGGCAGTGACTGCAAAGCCGTCGCACGAGCCGCTGCGCCAACATGCCGTTCAGGCTCGAAGCAATGAGGAAGCCTTCCACTCCCATGTCGAGCAGCCGGGTCACAGCGCCGATCGCGGAGTTGGTGTGCAACGTCGACAACACGAGGTGGCCCGTGAGGCTCGCCTGCACCGCGATCTCGGCCGTCTCGAGGTCGCGAATCTC
>JABAHR010003201.1_pt2 | contig 36204 bp, 38 predicted proteins | sample 7062101 | NCBI WGS metagenome assembly JABAHR01 (sample SAMN14534553, study PRJNA622989) | marine sediment metagenome | biome: marine biome [ENVO:00000428]; feature: marine pelagic biome [ENVO:01000023]; material: deep marine sediment [ENVO:00002113] | place: India: Gulf of Kutch | collected...
AAGCGATTTAACTATATATCAACAAAATGTTAAATAAAACGTGACTTTGTTCACGGTACAGCGATCCGTATGTTATGCCTCCCGCGGGCCGGATTCCGTGAACTGGTCGGCGACCCGGGGGTTCGCGGCAATTTCGTGCAAAATCCCGGTTTCCGTTGCGAGCCGCGACGCAGTTGATATCATCAGCCGCCAGTCGCTTGGGAACACGGGCTATTTGCCCGCGAAATGCCATAATTTCGGCACGATTTATACATCGGCACTCTTGTTAATAGGGCTATATGCGTCACAAAACGCGAACGCGCTGGGCTCGCTGGCTCATTCTGGCTACCGGATTCGGCATAACTGCCACGATTGGCGGTATTGCCGGGATTATTGGCGCCTACATGTATGTCTCGCCGGGCCTGCCGGCGGCCGAAACCATTCGCGACATTCCGCTGCAGATCCCGCTGCGCATCTTCAGCCGCGATGGGCGCCTTATCTCCGAGGTCGGCGAACGCCGCCGTATTCTTATTAATTATGACGAGGTGCCGCAGCACGTCGTCAACGCGTTTATCGCTGCTGAAGACCAGAGGTTCTGGACGCATCCCGGTATCGATTACCGCGGCTTTCTGCGAGCGCTGTTCCGGGTACTTACTACCGGCAGTACTGCGGGCGGCGGCGGAAGCACGCTGACGCAACAGCTTGCGCGCAGTTACTTTCTGAACCTCGACAAGACGATCGAGCGCAAATTCAAGGAAGCCGCTCTCGCCATCCGTATCGAGAAAGAGTTCACCAAGGAACAGATCATGGCGCTGTTCCTGAATAAAATGTTCTTTGGCCAGCGCGCTTACGGCGTCGCTGCCGCGGCACAGGTTTATTTCAACAGGAATCTCGAAGATCTGACGATCGCCGAAGCCGCGACTCTCGCCGGGGTTCTGCCTGCACCGTCGCGTTATAACCCGGTCCGCAGTGCCGCAAACGCCCGGATGCGGCGCGGCTATGTGCTCTCGCGCATGCTCGACCTCGAATTCATTGACCGGGCTGCGTACGACGACGCTATGGCCCAGCCGGTCGAATCTCGCATGCACGGTACCGCAATCGAGCTCAACGCGCCGTATGTCGCCGAAATGGCGCGACGGGAAATGCTGCGCCGCTATGGCGAAGAATCCTACACGGCGGGCTACCAGGTCGTGACGTCGATCGACTCGCGCATGCAGCAAGCCGCAAACTATGCGCTCAGAAACGGCTTGCTCGAGTACACGCGCCGTCGCGGTTATCGCGGTCCGCTGAGCCAGTTCGAACTCGACGCAGAATTGCTGGAGCAGCCATTCGAAGACTGGCCCGTCGAAATTCGTGAATCGCTCGAGCAATATGCGCCGGGTGGATTGACCGTTGCGCTCGTCATTGCGCTTAACGAAGAAACCAACAGCGCCGGCATTATTTTTCGTGACGGCGTTGCCGACTCGATTCCCTGGGCTGGAATCAGCTGGGCCGGTCCTTTCGTCGATCGCGAAACAAAAGGCCCTGCGCCCGAGGCTGTAAGCGATGTTCTGGCCGTCGGTGATGTCGTTCTGGTCATGCCCACGGCCAATAACAGCTGGGCGCTGGCGCAGGTGCCCGAAGCGCAGGGCGCAGTGGTAGCCCTCGATCCGCTGGATGGATCCATCGTCAGCCTTACCGGCGGCCTGGACTTTGCGACCAGCAAGTACAACCGCGCCACGCAGGCGGCTCGCCAGCCCGGCTCGTCATTCAAACCATTTATTTATTCCGCCGCACTCGAACACGGCAACACGGTCGCGACTATCGTTCTCGATGCGCCAATCGTCATCAGTTCCTCGGAGCTGGAGGCCGTATGGCGACCCATTAATTACAGCGGCCGTTTCTATGGCCCGACGCGCCTGCGCAACGCCCTCGTGCGGTCGATGAACCTCGTTTCCGTTCGTCTGCTGCTTTTCGAGACCGGTATTGGCAATGCCGTGCGGCACCTGGAGAAATTCGGGTTTGGAGGCGCTGCGCTGCCCCGCAACGGTTCGCTCGCGCTCGGCGGCGGCTCAGCCACGCCGCTCGATATGGCACAGGGCTTCTCCGTCTTCGCCAATGGGGGCTACGGCGTCAGACCGCATGTCATCGACGCTATCTTCGGTCCCGATGGAAGTAACCTGTACCGCTCCGATCCGCTGATCGTATGCGAGCCGTGCCAGGCCGAAACCGAAGACGGCATTCTGCCGGTCGATGAGGATGTCGGGGAAGACGAGCTGACGCAAGAGGCCCTGCTGGAGCAGATGGCGGACGTTGCCGACTCCTATCGTCCGGACGCTTCCGTCGCGCCAGAACTTTTTGCTGACATCAATGACGCGCCTCGCGTGATCACGCCGCAGAACGCTTTTCTCATCCAGGATCTCATGCGCGACGTTATCCGGCGCGGTACCGGCCGGCGTGCCCTGGTACTCGGTCGCAGCGACCTGTCGGGAAAGACAGGTACGTCCAACGACCAGCGCGACGCGTGGTTTGGCGGCTTCAACGGCGACATCGTGTCGGTCGTATGGGTCGGCTACGACGATGATTTACCGCTGGGTCCGGGCGAGGAGGGCTCGCGCACCGCGCTGCCGATATGGATAGAGTTCATGCGTATCGCGCTGCGGGGCGTAGCGGAGCACCAGATGCCGATTCCGGAGGGTATTGTTTCGGTACGTATCGATCCTTCGACGGGCTGCCCGGCAAGCTCCCTGCGTGGGAATACGATATTCGAGTATTTCCGTGAGGGCCAGGTCCCCGACTGCGACAATATCGAAGACGTCATCGACATCTTTAACGCTGCCGGCAGCCTGGATCCTGAGCCGGAACCCGAGGCCGAGGGAGAGGTCGATCCTGAAGCCGAGTCGGGCAGCGAGGAAGAAGAGGAAGAAGAGCCGCTGTTCTAGTGCCAAAGAAAAAAGACAACGGCGAAAGCCGCGCCCGCCAGCTGCTGGCGCAGGAAGCTGCCCGCATCATCGTCAACCATGGCGTGCGTGATTATCGTGCCGCCAAAATGAAGGCGGCCGAGCGCCTGGGCTTCAATACGCGCGGCTCGCTGCCCGGCAATGCCGAGATCGAAAAAGCCGTCGCCGACCACCTGCAGCTGTTCGGGCGCGAGTCGCACAGCGATTTTCTTCTCGATCTGCGCAGGACCGCTCTCGCCGCGATGCAGCTGCTCGATGCATTTTCTCCGCGGCTGGTCGGCCCCGTCCTGAACGGTACCGCGGACGAGCACTCGGCGATCAACCTGCACGTTTTCGCAGACCATCCCGAAGCCATCGCACACGCGCTCAGTGACGCCGGCATCTCCTGCAAGCCATATGAACGGCGACTGAGGAGCCGTCGTGGCCAGACGGAAACCTATGCCGGCTATCAATTTGAAATGGATCACTCGGTTGTCCAGGCAACCGTCTTTCAGGAAAATGGCATTCGACAAGCGCCGCTCTCGCCGATCACGGGAAAGCCGATGCAGCGTGCCGACAAGAAAGCGGTAGCGGCGCTGTTGTAAGGTTCGTAATCGCCGTCTAGACCGGCCAAGGATCTTCCCGATGCTGGAAAAATTCGAGCGCTACCCGCTCACTTTCGGTACGACGCCAATCGAAAAGCTCGAGCGCCTCAGTTCACACCTGGGCGGCAGTGTCGATATCTACGCCAAGCGTGACGACTGCAACTCGGGCCTTGCGCTGGGCGGCAATAAACTGCGCAAACTGGAATACATCGTGCCCGACGCGATTGCGTCCGGTGCAGATACGCTGGTGTCAATCGGCGGGGTGCAGTCCAATCATACCCGGCTCGTCGCGGCGACCGCCGCAAAGATCGGCATGAAATGTGTCGTCGTGCAGGAAAGCTGGGTACCTCACGAGGACGCCGTCTATGACCGTGTCGGCAACATACTGCTGACCCGGCTCATGGGTGCAGACAGCCGCATTGTCGACGATGGCTTCGACATCGGCATCCGCAAGAGCTGGGAGGACGCAATCCAGTCGGTACGGGACGCCGGCGGCAAGCCTTACGGCATCCCGGCGGGTGCCTCCGTGCACAAATATGGCGGCCTTGGCTACGTCGGATTTGCCGAAGAGGTACGCGCACAGGAGGCGGAGCTCGGCTTCAGCTTCGACTACATCATCGTGTGTGTCGTAACGGGCTCGACGCAGGCCGGCATGATCGTCGGCTTCAAGGCAGACGGCAGGGCCTCGCGCGTGATCGGTATCGACGCGTCCGGCACTTACGATCAGACGCGCGCGCAAGTCTCGAAAATTGCGCGGGACACTGCAAAGCTCATCGAGCTGGGCCAGGATATTGTCGACGAAGATATCGTGATCAACCCCGATTACGCGTATCCCGCCTATGGCATTCCAAGTGAGGAAACCAACGCGGCGATACGCCTGGCGGCACGTACCGAGGCGATGATCACGGACCCCGTGTACGAAGGCAAATCGATGCAGGGCCTTATCGACCTGGTTCGCAAAGGCTTTTTTCCGCAGGGGTCGAGGATTCTCTATGCGCACCTCGGCGGCGCACCGGCGCTCAACGGCTACTCCTACACCTACCGGAACGGCTGAGTAGTTTCACGCATTGAAAAGCGCGTAATCGTCACCAGCACAGGACTGCAAAAAGGCAAACCTGGCGAAAGCCAGAGACGCAAAGCCACGGGTCCTCGCTCTCCTTCGCGACGCCTCCAGCGGCGCTACGAGGGACCCAAAGACGGCCGGGCTGCCGAGACCCGAGTATCAGGACGATGCAGGAGGCAGTCATGCAAAAATACATTTTTCTTCTTTTATTAGCTGTTTTGGGATGCAGCGGTTGCGAGGGACGGAAGGCCGCTTCCGAACCTGCCTGGGAACCCGCGCACTGGCCGGACGTAGCAGGCTTCGTCCTTTCGCCCAAAGAGGTCGATTACATGGAGGGAGCCGGTAAGGTTGCCGTGACGGCCGAGATCGGCTACCGGGACACGGGCGGAGACATCCGGACGCTCATGGTCGAGATGTCAAATGGAGACTCGTTGAGTATCGACGTCTCGCATCTGATAACCGGCCTGACAGGAACGATTACCCAACAATTCGAGGTAGCAACAACCGAGACAGGTTGGTTGGAAATCGAGCTGTGGTTTGTTGACCTGGCAGGTGATACCGGTGCCCATATGGACAACCGGATTATGATAATGGGTAATGTTCATACCTGGGTCGAGCGCGCCGCGGGTCTGCCGGCCGTTTTGAATGATGTGACTGGCTGGGGGCACGACCAACTTGGCTTCGTCGCCGTAGGCGACGCAGGGACAATTCTGACGTCCGATGACGGCATAACGTGGACACAGCAGGATTCAGGAACCACGGTTGATCTGAATTCGGTTTCCTGCAGCTGGTTGACGGGGTGTTTTGTGACAGGTGATGAAGGAACGATCCTCCAGGGCGGTGGCGACAACTGGGAGCTTTATTACGATGGGCCCGACGATCTCTCGCTTACCGAATTTTACGTAAACCCTTTCATTCATATGAGTATGGCTGCGGGTCATGTCGTGACGACGGACAAAGCGTGCATACTGCAGCGCGAACATGGTTCGGACCCCTGGACAACCGTCGAGCCGCTGGCGCAAAGCGGGCAACATATTACCGACCTTAAAGTGACGTATGACGTCAATTTCGGGTGGGAATTTGTCGCAACGGTCGAGGTGCCTTTCCCGGATCAAGGCAAAGTGCTGGTTTCCGCCGACGGACTTAACTGGGTGGAAGTGTTCGTCAGCGCGGCTCATGTATCGACATATTCAATTCTTGACCATTACGACCAGTTGTGGGTCGGAGCAAGCGGCGGTCGTATTTATTCCAGCCCGGATGGGGTCAACTGGACGCAGCACGATACGCCGGCAGTATCGTCAAACTTCGTCGCAATGACCACGCACGATGACGAGCTGATAGCACTTGGGTTCAGCGAGACAATAGGTCTCGGAGCGCAGGTCGGCGTCGTGACCTCCGATGGCGGCCAGACGTGGCAGGAATTCGTGATCGGGAACGGCTACGAATCCCGCGGCATTGAGCACTCGAATGGACGTTGGATCTCAGTCGGTCAACTGCTGTCCGACCCCGGCAAGGGAGCGATCTACACGACTCCGTAGAGCGCGCGATTATTAGCGTTTGTCGATCGCCACGTAGTCGCGTTGCGTCGGGCCTTTGTACAGTTGCCGCGGCCTCGCAATCCGGCCGTGCGGATCCGCGATCATCTCGCGCCAGTGCGCCGTCCAGCCGACCGAGCGGCCGATGGCGAACATGACCGTGAACATCGACGTCGGGATGCCCAGGGCGCGATAGATGATGCCCGAGTAGAAATCGACGTTGGGATACAGCTTCTTCTCGACGAAATAGTCGTCTTCGAGCGCAATTCTCTCGAGTTCGAGGGCCAGATCGAACATCGGCGTGTCGTTGCGGCCGAGTTTTGCAAGCACCTTGTGGCACATCTCGCGGATGATCGTCGCGCGCGGATCGAAATTCTTGTAAACGCGATGACCGAAACCCATCAGGCGGAACGGGTCGTTCTTGTCCTTGGCTTTGGCCACGTATTTCGCAATATTCTTCGTGTCACCGATTTCCTGCAGCATGTCGAGCACGGCTTCGTTGGCGCCGCCGTGTGCCGGCCCCCACAGGGCGGATATGCCGGCCGCGATTGCCGAATACGGGTTGGCGCCCGAACTGCCGGCCATGCGCACCGTCGACGTCGAGCAATTCTGCTCGTGGTCGGCATGCAGGATGAACAGCAGATCGATCGCCTCGGCCGCAACCGGGTCGATCTCGTACGGCTCGGCCGGCACGGCAAAGAACATGCGCAGCAGGTTTTCCGAGTAGTTGAGATCGTTGCGCGGATAGATGAACGGCTGGCCGACGGTCAGCTTGTACGCCGCGGCGGCAATCGTCGGCAGCTTGGCAAGGATACGATGCGCGAAGATATCGCGGTGATCGGGATTACTCGCATCCATTTCCTTGTGGTAATACGCAGACATCGAGCCGACGACGGCCGACAGCATCGCCATCGGGTGCGCGTCGTAGCGGAAGCCCTTGAAGAAGTTCAGCATGCCCTCGTTGAGCATCGTGTGAGTCCGAATCGTGTGATCGAACTCGGCAATCTGGTCGGCTGTCGGCAATTCGCCATGCAGCAGCAGGTAGGACACCTCGATGAAGTTGGAATGCTCGGCGAGCTGTTCTACCGGGTAACCCCGGTACATGAGGATGCCTTCCTCGCCGTCGATGTAGGTAATGTCGGATTCGCAGCTGCCGGTCGAGACGAAGCCCGGGTCGTACGTAAATACGCCCTGCTCCTTGTACAACTTTGCTACATCGATTACATCGGGCCCGGTCGAACCCTTGAGAATCGGCAATTCCGTTTCCGAGCCGCTGGGGCTCACCAGGCGAAAGGCATCCTTCGTCATCGTCATACTCTCTTGTTCTTTGTCTGCCGCAGGAGCATAGCAGAGCGCCGCCTTTGCAGGCGTCGCGGCTGAATTTTTTAAAGGCTAGCAGCCGCCCGAAATTACGGGCAATCAGGGATGATCCCTAGCTCATTCCGTACTTGCGGCGGAATTTGTCTACGCGGCCGCCCGTGTCGACGATTTTCTGCTTGCCCGTGTAAAACGGATGACAGGAAGAGCACACCTCGATCAGGAGGTCCTCGCCGAGCGTCGAACGCGTCGTGAATTCGTTGCCGCAACTACAGGTGACCTTGATATCGGCGTAGTCGGGATGGATGTCGGCTTTCATGGTCTTGCTCTCCGGGGCACTCGAGAGTGCGAAAAGGGCGCGTAATATAAACAGAAGCGTGCGGTGCTGCAAGCCCTGTGGTAGAGCCAATTCTTATCCACAGAAGCTGTGGATAAGTCTGTGGAAGAAATTTGGGTGAGTGCCCTAAGGTGCGGATTTTCAAGCACCATTGCTAATATGACTATTTTGTGTCCATTTTTAGAAACCTATACTAATCAGTAAGTTATGATGGTTTCACGACACTCGAAATGAATTGGGGCGCCTCTCGCACTGAAAATACAGGCCTCTCGCGGCCTTGTGCATAAGGCGATTTCCTATTCCGGCAGAAATTCTGCCTGCAAATTGTTCAAAAATTGAGCACCCAGCGCCGTCGCGCGCCATCTTCCCGCAGCGGTTCGGGTCATGAGCCCCCTTCCGGCAGCCCCGGCCAGCGACCGCTGCAGTTGCCCGCCGGACAGCCCCGTGCGCTCCGAGAATTCCGATTCGCTGAATCCATCGCTCAGGCGCAATGCATTCAGCATGAACTCGAACAGGCGGGCATCCGTGTCCACCGCCGTCAACGGGCAATCATAGTCGCCGCGTTCCATGCTCTCCATGTACGCCCTCGGATGCGCAGGTTTGACATATCGCCAGATATCGTCGCCGAGCGATAGCTTGCCGTGGGCGCCCGCGCCCACCGCAAGGTAATCGCCGAATAACCAGTAATTCATATTGTGTATGGAGCGCCTGCCCGGACGGGCATACGCGGAAACCTCGTATTGCGTGTAGCCGCGGCTTGCAAGGAGTTCGCGGCCCGTCGCCTGGATCTCGGCCACCGCATCTTCGTCGGGGAGTCCCGCAGGCGGCCGGGCGTGAAAGACCGTGTTGGGTTCCAGCGTAAGCTGGTACCACGAGATGTGCGCGGGCCGCAGCTCAATGGCCTGCTCGAGGTCGGCCAGCGCCGCCGCGACGTCCTGGCCCGGCAGCGCGTGCATGATGTCCAGATTGATGTTCTCGAAGCCCGCCTCCCGGGCGGCCCGCACAGATCTCCGGATGTCCTCCACCGAGTGTATGCGGCCGAGCGCTTCCAAAGAGGACCTGCAGAAACTCTGCGCTCCGATCGACAGCCGGTTGACGCCGGCCCGTCGATAGCCCGCCGGGTCGCCGGACTCGACGGTGCCCGGGTTGGCTTCCATGCTTATTTCGATGTCTTTCGCAAAACTGAAGCGCGCGGCGACGGCGTCGAGCAGCCGGGCAATGTGGCGCGGCGTGAAAAGGCTCGGTGTGCCGCCACCCAGAAATACGCTGATGAGTTCGCGCCCCGGAACCCGCTGCGCCTCGCTCGCGACGTCCTGGATAAGCGCATCGAGATAGCGATCGTGGTTGGCGTCTTCGCCTGCCGCAAAAGAATTGAAGTCGCAGTAGGGACACTTCTTCACGCACCACGGCAGGTGTACGTACAGGGACAGTGGTGGCGCAAGCCCTGTCATCAGAGCTCGCGCAGCAGCCTGGCCAGTTCCTTCAGCGCTTCGCCGCGATGACTGCGGGCATTTTTCTCTTCGGCGCTGAGTTCGGCCGAACTGCGCCCGAGTTCGGGGACAAGGAAGAGAGGATCGTAGCCGAAACCGCCTTCGCCGCGCGGCTCGTGCAGGATCAGGCCGCGCCACTCGCCTTCGGCGATAACCGGATCCGCATGATCCGGCGTGACGAGACATGCAACGCAGTGAAACGCCGCGCCCCGTCGCTCGTCGGGAACGCCCTTCAGCTCGGCGAGCAGGCGCTTGTTATTGTCTTCGTCACTTGCGTCAGGTCCGGCGTAACGCGCCGAGTGCACGCCGGGCCAGCCCTCGAGAGCGTCGACGGCAATGCCGGAATCATCGGCGATCGCGGGGAGCCCGGTCGCATCCACGGCATGCCTTGCCTTAATCAATGCGTTCTCGACGAATGTTCTTCCGGTCTCGTCCGCATCCGAGACGCCCAATTCGGATTGCGGCACTACCGTGATGCCGAATTCGTCGAGGATTCTTTCGATCTCGCGCAACTTGCCGGGGTTGCTACTTGCAAGAACGACCTTGTCCGGCAGCGATGTCACGGTTCTATCCGGCGAGAGCCCCATTCTGCGCATCGATGATTTCGGTGATGCCTGCGTGCGCAAGCTTCAGCATCGCAGAGAGTTCGTCATCGGTAAAAGCATGGCCTTCGGCCGTGCCCTGCACTTCGATGAAGTTGCCTGCATCGTTCATTACCACGTTCATGTCGGTCTCTGCTTCCGAGTCTTCGGCATAATCGAGGTCGAGTACGGGCGTGCCGCGATAGATCCCGACGGACACCGCGGCAACCTGGCCGTACAGCGGGTTCTTCCTGAGCGTTTTGTCCGCCGTCAGCCGCCGCATCGCCAGCGCCAGCGCAACGTAGGCGCCGCTGATGGCCGCCGTGCGTGTGCCGCCGTCGGCCTGAATAACGTCGCAGTCCAGCGTAACGGTTCGCTCACCGAGCGCCTCGAGATCGATCACCGCGCGCAGCGAGCGGCCGATCAGGCGCTGAATCTCCAGCGTACGCCCGCCTTGTTTGCCGCGTGCCGCTTCGCGCCCGGTTCGCGTGTTCGTCGCGCGCGGCAGCATGCCGTACTCGGCAGTAACCCAGCCGCTGCCATTGCCGCGCATCCACGGCGGCACGCGGCCCTCGACGCTCGCCGTGCATAGCACGCGCGTTTCACCGAACTCCGCAAGCACGCTTCCTTCTGCGTGCATCGTGTAATCCGTGCTGAATCGAATGATCCTCAGATCGCTGGCCTCGCGCCCGCTGGGTCGCATGTCCGTCTCCTATTCGCCCAACCAGCGTAACGCCGTCCCGGTCGTATTATCGCTGTAAGGTGAGTTGGTCTCGAGTGCCTGCATACTCAGCGCCTTCAGGTTGTCCGCGATATTGTTCTCGCCCGGCCGGCCGATCTGCGCCATTTCCTCATCGCTCATACCCGTCCACAGCCCATCGGAACACGCCAGCAGGACGTCGCCGGGCCTGAGTTTTTTCTTCGCCGTGATACTCATATCCGGAACCGGCGCGTCGCCACCGATGCAGCATTCCACGAAATTCCGCATCGGGTGATCCTGGGCTTCCTCTTCCGTAATCGCGCCTTCCTGGATGAGGACCTCGACGTGACTGTGATCGCGAGACCGCACGAGCACCCGGCCGTTGCGAACCTGGTAGATCCTGCTGTCACCGATATGCGCCCAGTACGCGCCGCCTTCCTGCACGAGGCAGACAGCGCAGGTCGCCCGCGGCCGAAAATCGACGGCCACATCCGCGCCAAGAAGGACAACTTCATCGTGGGCGCGCGCCAGCGCCGTGTACAGGAATCCCTGCGGGTCGAAGATCGGCAGCTGCGAATCCATGAACATGTCCTGCACAATTTTCATGCCGGTCTCGGCCGCCTTGGCGCCGTCCGAATGCCCGCCCATGCCGTCGAAGACCATCATCAACGCGGCCTCTTCTGCCACCACAACAGTTGCGCGATCCTGGTTGTCGGTGCGGTCTCCAAGAGCGGAAACCTTGGCGTATTCAATCTGCATGGCGGTTGCGGGCTACAGACTCTTCATATGACAATGGCCGGATGTTACACAGTATGACAGGGTTTGCACGCCAGTCGATCGAGGGGGATCTCGGTGCTCTGACATGGGAGCTGCGGGCCGTCAATCACCGCTACCTCGACGTGCAGTTCCGGTTACCCGAGGAATTACGGCCCAGGGAACAGGAATTCAAGCAGCAGATCAGCGCCGTCCTGAAGCGCGGCAAGGTCGATTGTGCCCTGTATGTAAAGCGCGAACTGAACGAGCAGTCCGAACTCAGGATCAACATGGACCTCGTCGCCCTGATTCGCAAACGCGTTACTGAATTATCGACCGCGCTGCATGACATGCAGCTTCTGAACCCCATCGATGTGCTTCGCTGGCCCGGCGTCATCGCCGAACCCGAAATCGATACGGAACCACTTTATGTCGAAGCGCGCGCGCTGCTGGACACGGCACTCCAATCGATGCTTTCGATGCGCAGGTCGGAAGGCGAGAGAATAGCTGCCATGCTCGAGTCACGCTGCACGAGTGTCGCCGACCTGGGGGAAAGCGTTCGCAAGCGCATGCCCGATGTGCTCGATGCCGCACGCAAGAAACAGAAAGAGCGCATCGAAAAACTCGATGTCGAGGCAGACCCGGCGCGGCTCGAAGTCGAGCTGGCATTGATTTCGCAGAAACTCGACGTTGACGAAGAACTCGATCGGCTGGACAGCCATCTTGCGGAAATCAGGCAAGCGCTGGACAGCGACGAACCTGTCGGGCGCCGCCTCGACTTCCTGATGCAGGAGCTCAACCGTGAGGCGAACACGCTGGGCTCCAAGTCCGCAGACGCGGAAACCACGAAAGCCGCCGTCGAGCTCAAAGTCCTGATCGAGCAGATGCGCGAGCAGATCCAGAATGTCGAATAGCGGGACCGGCCCGAATCTTTTTGTCTTTGCCGCGCCCTCGGGTGCCGGCAAGACGACGCTCGTGCAGGCCGTGACCCGCAACCACCCCGGGCTGCGTTTTTCGATTTCGTACACGACCCGGGAACAGCGGCGGAATGAGGCCGACGGCATCGACTATTTGTTTGTCGACAAAGATACTTTTGAAAAATTGCGTGCCGAGGGTGAGATGCTCGAGTCGGCCACCGTATTCGACAATCTTTACGGCACCAGCCGCAAGCAGGTCGAACAACACCTCGCAGAAGGCCACCACGTCATTCTCGAGATCGACTGGCAGGGCGCGCAGCAGGTTCGCGAATCCATGCCCGAAGCAATCACTATCTTCATCTTGCCGCCGTCTCTGCAAGAGCTGGAACAGCGGCTGCGGGATCGCCGCACCGACAGCGACGCGGTCATCGAGCGGCGCTTAAGTGATGCCGTGTCGGACATGTCGCACTGGGTCGAGTTCGACTACGTCATCATCAACGACGATCTCGATCGCGCCGTCGCCGACATCGAGGCCGTAATGGCCGGGCAGGGAAGCGCCTCCGCTACCGACAACCCGGAGCTGCGCGAGACGGTAGCCCGAATCCTGCCGTAGCTCCTGCCGGCCTTATAACTTTTTGGAATATGGGGTGGCTTTGGCGCCGGCAGCGCCTCAAAGTTAACGCCTGCAACAGATCTGACACAGATTGGGCGGCATCGTCATCTCATATCGACGCGTTGTCCCAATCCCGACGCCTGAGAGGAATAGAAACTTGGCCCGTATCACAGTAGAAGACTGCCTCGAGAACATCGAGAACATTTTCGAGATGGTGCTCGTCGCCGCGAAACGCGCCCGTCGCATCGCGCACGGCGCCGACCCGATGGTCGAACTCGAAAACGACAAGCCGACTGTCATCGCGTTACGTGAAATCGCCGATGGTCATGTCACGCCCGCAATTCTCGAGGAAATCGAGCAACCGCCGGCCGAAGAGTTCATGCAACCCGAGGCGGCGGAAGACATCCTTCCCGTACGCGGCATATCTATCGGCGACTGAGGTTCCCTCTGCCCCCTGACATTCTGCGCAACGCGGGTATGATCAGGGAATGGATTACGCCGCAACACTGCTGGCCAGGCTGCCGGGCGCGCCGAAGCGCGACCATGGTTTGCGGCGCCTGATAGAAACGCTCGAGTCCTACCTGCCGCCGGAGCAGATTGAAACGATCATCAGCGCCTATGAGTTCGGCGCTGCGGCCCACCGCGGACAGACCCGCAAGACCGGCGAGCCTTATATTTCGCACCCCGTCGCGGTTGCGCAGGAACTCGCCGACATGCGCCTCGATTCGCAGGCGATCGCCGCCGCTATCCTGCACGATACGGTCGAGGACACGGCAGCGTCGCTCGCAGACATCGAAGAGCAGTTCGGCGCAGAAGTATCAGGCCTGGTCGACGGCGTAAGCAAACTCGATCAGATTCAGTTCCGCTCGCGTGCGGAGGCTCAGGCCGAGAGCTTCCGCAAGATGATGCTTGCCATGATCGAGGACATTCGCGTGATCCTCGTCAAGCTCGCTGACCGGCTGCACAACATGCAGACGCTGGACGCGATGCCGCCCGACAAGCGTGCCCGCATCGCACGCGAGACACTCGATATCTACGCCCCGATCGCTAACCGGCTCGGCATCAATCGCTTCAAGGTCGACCTCGAAGACCTGGGCTTCAAGAACCTGCACCCGTTTCGTTACCGCGTGCTCGATAAGGCGCTAAAGCGCAGCAAGGGCAGCCAGCGTCAGATCGTCAAGCGCATATCCGAACAGCTCGGTGAAGCGCTGAGCGATGAAGGAATCGTGGCCGACATCATCGGCAGGGAGAAACATCTTTACAGCATCTACAAGAAGATGTCCGAGAAGAAACGCCTCCTGTCCGACGTCGTGGATGTTTATGGTTTTCGCATTGTCGTAGACGACGTGAACGACTGTTACAAGGTGCTCGGCATCGTCCACGGGCTATACAAACCCATGCCGGGCCGCTTCAAGGATTACATCGCGATTCCGAGGATCAACGGTTACCAGTCCCTGCACACCACCCTGTTCGGGCCGAAAGGCCTGCCGCTCGAAGTACAGATCAGAACGCGGCATATGGACCGTGTGGCCGAATCCGGCGTTGCCTCTCACTGGCAATACAAAGCGGAAGAAAAGTCGGACGCCACACCGCAGCGCCGCGCGCGCGAGTGGCTCTCCAATCTCGCCGAGCTGCAAAGTGCGGGCACTTCCGAGGAGTTCCTCGAAAGCGTCAAGGTCGATTTGTTCCCCGACAAGATCTACGTGTTCACCCCCAAAGGTGACATCATGCCGTTGCCGAAAGGATCGACGACGGTCGACTTCGCTTACGCGGTGCACACCGACATCGGCAATCGCTGTGTCGAGGCCAAGGTAAACCGCAATCTCGTGCCGTTACGGACGGCCCTGTCGAACGGCCAGACCGTCGAGATCATCACGGCGCGCGGCGCCAAGCCGAATCCGAACTGGTTGACCTTCGTACGCACGGCCAAGGCCCGAACCGCTATTCGCAATTACATGAAAACGATGCGCTCGGCCGAAGCGATCGACCTCGGCAAGCGACTGCTCGACCATTCGCTGAAGGACCTGGACTCTTCGCTGCGCAAGGTCGGCAAGGTGCGCATGAACTCGGCGCTCGGGGAGTTGGGCCTCAATAACAACACCGAACTGTTCGAACAGATCGGACTCGGCGAGCGGCTCGCGCCACTGACCGCCCGGTTCCTGCTCGGCATAGACTCGGAAGGCGACGCAGAATTCAAGGTCGCGAGCCTGGTCATCGCCGGCACCGAGGGCATGGTCGTCAGCTATGCCCGGTGCTGTCACCCGATTCCGGGCGACGACATCATGGGCTACCTCAGCTCGGGGCGCGGCATCGTCATCCACCGCAATAACTGCGGCAACCTGATCAATTTCCGGAAACAGCCGGAGAAGTGGATCGCCGTCAGCTGGGAAGGCAATATCGACCGCGAATTCACGAGCCAGATTCATGTGGACACGGTGAATAAACCCGGCGTGCTCGCCGAGGTTGCTGCAACGATCGCGGACAGCGGGTCCAATATCGAACAGGTTTCGGTGCTGGGCCGACACGAGGATTGTTCGATGCTTTCGTTCCTGCTGCAGGTGCATGACCGAACGCATCTCGCCAAGATCATCCGCAGCGTGCGCAAAATGCCCAATGTTATTCGCGTAGTCAGAGACTGCGCCTGAGGAACTAGATGAGCAAAAAGCCCATACATAGCGACCGCGCTCCTTCGGCTATCGGCACTTATTCACAAGCCATACAGAGCGGCAACTTCGTGTTCCTGTCGGGCCAGATTCCGCTCGACCCGGCAACGATGGAGGTGGTCGACGGCGATTTCGAGGCGCGGGCCCGGCAGGTTTTCGAGAACCTCAGAGCCGTGGCCGAAACCGCGGGTGGAAGCCTCGACGACGCGGTCAAGCTCACGATATTCCTGACCGACCTCGACAACTTCGCGACCGTCAACAGCGTTATGGCAGACTACTTCGAGGAGCCGTATCCGGCGCGCGCCGCCGTTGGCGTAGCCGCGCTGCCGAAAGGTGTCGATGTCGAGGCGGATGCAATCCTCGCCCTTAACTGATCTTAACGGCGTCGGTCCGGCGCTTGCGACGAAACTCGAGCGGCTCAATCTGCACCGGGTCGAGGACCTGTTGTTCCTGCTGCCGCTGCGCTACGAGGACCGCACACAGCTCGTCAAGATCGGTTCGCTTCAGGCGGGCGCGCGCTGCCTGATCACGGGTGAGGTCCTGCTCGCCGAAGTCGCGTACCGCGGGCGGCGGAACCTGCTCATACGCGTTTCCGATGGCACGGGACAGGTCACGCTGCGCTTTTTCCATTTTTCACGGCAGCAGCAGGCCCAGTTCCAGCCCGGTGTGAATCTCACCTGCTTCGGCGAGGTTCGCAAAGGCTCCGCAGGATTCGAGATGATTCATCCCGAATACCGCATCCTGCGCGAAGGGCAGGATGCGGCAATCAACGAAACGCTGACCGCGATCTACCCGGCGACCGAAGGTGTGCAACAGGGCCGGCTCAGGAACCTTACCGATCAGGCCCTGACGAGGATGAGCAAATCGCCGCCCGCAGAGCTCCTGCCGGGTGACGTTCTCGACAGCCTCGAATTGCCCTCGCTGCAAGAGGCAATCCGTTACCTGCACCGCCCGCCGCCCGATGCGGATGTGCCTCGTTTGCTGGCCGGCACACACCCCTGCCAGCGCCGGCTGGCGTTTGAAGAGTTGCTCGCACATTACCTGAGCCTGCGCAGCCTGAGATCGCTCGCCCAAACGGAGAATGCCATCGCGCTCGTCGACGGTGGCGAAGCGGTCGAGCAGTTCATCGATCGGCTGCCGTTCGAGCTGACTGCGGCGCAACAGCGCGTCGTCGCGGAGATTGTCGACGATCTCGAAAAACCGCACCCGATGATGCGGCTGATCCAGGGCGATGTCGGCTCGGGCAAAACCGTCGTGGCAGCGCTTGCCTGCCTCAAAGCCATCGCCTGCGGCGTGCAGGCGGCAATCATGGCGCCAACCGAGTTGCTCGCGGAACAGCACTGGCGCAGTTTCGGCGACTGGTTCCGGCCACTGGGCATCGAGCCGGCGTGGCTCAGCGGCAGCCAGCGCGGCGCGGCTCGCCGCCAGGCGCTCGACGCAATCGCCGACGGCAGTGCGCAAATCGTCGTCGGCACGCACGCGCTCTTCCAGGAGGGCGTCGAATTCCATCGGCTCGCACTGGTGGTCATCGACGAACAACACCGCTTCGGCGTGCATCAGCGCATGGCTTTGCGCGACAAAGGCATCAGCAAGCACGGACATCCGCACCAACTCGTCATGACGGCGACGCCGATCCCGCGGACGCTGGCCATGGCGGCATACGCAGATCTCGACACGTCGATTATCGACGAGCTGCCGCCGGGTCGTCAGCCTGTTACGACGATCGCCAAACCCGAATCGCGGCGCGACGAAGTGATTACGCGCGTCAGGGAAGCCTGCCACTCCGGCCAGCAGGCTTACTGGGTTTGTCCGCTCATCGAGGAGTCCGATGTACTCGATTTCGAGGCCGCCGAGGCGAGCTACGAAATGCTCACCCGCGAGCTGCCGGATTTGCGTGTCGGCCTCGTGCACGGACGCATGCGGCCGGCGGAAAAAGAGCGCGGCATGCAGGCTTTCAAGGAGGGCCTGATCCAGTTGCTCGTTGCAACGACGGTCATCGAGGTCGGCGTCGACGTGCCCAATGCCAGCCTGATGATCATCGAAAACGCCGAGCGCATGGGACTGTCACAGCTGCACCAGCTGCGCGGCCGCGTCGGACGCGGCGCCAAACAAAGCCACTGCGTACTCATGTACAAACCGCCGCTCGGGCAGCTTGCGCGCAGCCGACTCGCCGTCCTGCGCGACACCAACGACGGATTCATCGTGGCCCAGCGCGACCTCGAGCTGCGCGGCCCGGGCGAATTGCTCGGCACGCGGCAGACCGGTCTGCCCGATTACCGCATAGCCAACCTGGTTCGCGATGCGGAGCTGATGCCGCAGGTGCAGCGCGTGGCCGAGTCGATTCGTCGCGGCGGCCCCCAGGCAACCGGGGCAATCGTTCGACGCTGGCTCGGTGATGCGGGCCACTACGGAAAGGTATAATCCGCGCCGATGAAGAAAGCCGTCTCACCGCAAATTCGACAGAGCGTCATCACGCAGCTGCGCAATTACGGCAAGCTCATGCGCGTCGACAAGCCCATCGGAATCTGGTTGTTGTTGTGGCCGACCCTTTGGGCGCTCTGGCTCGCCGGCGACGGACATCCCGAGCAGGCGCTGTTCGTCATATTCGTGCTCGGCGTGTTCTTCATGCGCTCGGCCGGCTGCGTGCTCAATGATTACGTCGACCGAAAGATTGACCCTTACGTCGAGCGCACGCGCACGCGTCCCATTGCCTCCGGCGCCGTCGCTCCCACGGAGGCGCTCGTATTGTTCATTGCGCTCGGCCTGATCGCCGTCGGCCTGGCGCTGATGCTCAACAGGCCCGCTCGCATGCTCGCGATCGTCGGCGCAGGCTTGACCATTGCCTATCCGTTTATCAAGCGATACGTGTCGATTCCGCAATTCGTGCTCGGCGCGGCATTCGGCTGGGCCGTCCCCATGGCGTTCGCCGCGCAAACCGGCGAAACGCCGCAGCTGGCCTGGCTCGTTTTCGGCGCGGCGCTGATCTGGGCCGTCATCTACGACACCTTCTATGCCATGGTCGACCGCGAGGACGACCGCAAGATCGGCGTCAAATCGACGGCGCTGTTGTTCGGTGATGTCGATCTTTTCGTCATCGCGGGCCTGCAGTTGCTGATGCTTGCGGCTCTCGTGCTCGTCGGGCTGCGTGCGGAACTGGGCTTCTGGTATTACCTGTCGGTCGCCGGCGCAGCCGGGCTAATGGCATATCACCAGTGGCTCGCGCGCGACCGGCAGCCGGCCGGCTGCTTCGCCGCGTTCCTGAACAATCACATAATTGGCCTCGTGGTCTTTATCGGCATCGTTTTGCACTATTCCTTCAACCCGGCGTAACAACCCGCGCGACAGCCAATACGCTGACGCGCTCCGCGCCGGCCCGAAGCAATACTTTCCCGAGCTGCGCGCAAGTCGACCCCGTCGTAACGACGTCATCCACAATGACGACATGCTTTGCGTCGACGTGGCCCCTGACCCTGAAAGCGCCGCGCAGATTTCGCCGGCGCCCGGCGGCGTCGAGCCCCGACTGCGAATACGTGTGCCTGATGCGCACCGCATTTCCTGCGAGCGGCACATCGAGCAGCCTGCTCAGGGGGCGGGCCAGCTCCTCAGCCTGGTTAAAGCCGCGCAGTGCCTGCCGCCGCCAGTGCAATGGCACGGGCAGGAATACATCGGGTACTTCGGCGAGCTGCGCCAGCGAATCGCTCAACAGCGCGACGAATGCGGGCGTATATTCGAGCCGGCGCCGAAACTTCCATGCTTTGATCGCCGCGTCGACGGGAAACTCGTATACCAGCGGCGCCAGCATAAACGTCAATGGTGCCTCGGGCAGATGCAGCACTTGCGGCGCCCGCGGTAAGTCTGCGTCACAACCCCCGCATATTGGAACTTCATCCTCGAGCAGGCGCACGCCACAAAAAACACATGTGTTCGGCGCGATCCGGTTCATACCTTATCGTGGCGCAGTCGGCGCCTGATCGGGACATGCTTTTTACGGCTGTCCCTCCAGAAAGCATGCTACGGTTGCGCGATGCCCGGCCAGGATTTCATAAGAACGCTCGCCAGAGACGCTTTGCTCGAACGCCTGCAGCCGATCGTCGTCGAGGCCCGGACCGTCATCGATTTCGGCAGGGGCAGGGCATCCGACAAGCGCGCGCTGAAGCGCCGCTTTCGCGGCGCCAGGGTCGTCAGCGTCGACGTAAAGGGGGAGACCTGCGCGATTCCGTTCGATGACGGTGCGATCGACGTCGTCGTCGCAAACCTGTTCCTGCCCGGAGTCATCGATCCCGGGCGCCTGTTCACGGAAGTCGCCCGTGCGTTGCGCAAAGACGGGCTTTTCGCTTTCTCGACGTTTGGCCCCGATACTCTGCCGGAACTGGGGTTTCCCGACATGCACGACGTCGGCGACGCGGCCGTCCGCGCAGGGCTGCGCGACCCGGTTCTCGACGTCGACCGCAGTACGCTCAGCTACGAAAACTTCGACTTGCTGGAGAAAGATCTCGCCGACCTGGGCCTCCGCGCCGGCGCCGGCATGCAGGATTCGCCGGCCTCGCTCGAACTGGAACTGGTCTACGGGCATTGCTGGGGACCGGGTCCTGCCGCGAAGGATGGCGGTATTCGCATCGACCCGGCGCAGATCACTCGACGATAATCGCGCCGCCACACGGCAATGGCGCAATGGCGTCCGCCGAAGCTGCATCTAAGTCGCTGTAATTTATGTACTTTTTCTGCTCTCGGGTCGGCGTTGAATATTGCGTGGCAAGACCCCATTCAGTACACTGCGCAAACTTTTTTGCCGGCGGGCGTACGCACCGCGGCAACACCAGCCACCTGACGATTCAAAACAAAGCGGCCTTGCGAAAGGCCGCCGGGTAGACGTAATGATTAAAAAGTCACTCCTGGGCGTGCCCGGCTTGCTCTGGGCCAGTGCGGCAAATGCCGACTGGGCCCTCAACATGCCCGAGGGCATCACGGAACTCAGCGCCGAAACCTATGACCTGCACATGATGGTCTTCTGGTGGTGCGTGGCGATCGGCGTCGTCGTATTCGGCGTGATGATCATTTCGCTCATCAAGCATCGTAAAGCTGCCGGCGCCACGCCGGCGACTTTTTCGCACAGCACCTCGGCAGAAGTTGTCTGGACAGTTATCCCCTGCGTGATTCTGCTGCTCATGGCCGTACCCGCTGCCGAAACGATGATCAAGCTGGAGGATTCGCGCGACCCGGATATTTCGGTCGTTATAACGGGGTACCAGTGGAAGTGGCATTACAAGTACCAGGATCAGGGCGTCGAGTTTTACTCGAGCCTCGCGCGACCGAGTATCGATGCGCGCCCCCTCGGTTCCGACATCGATCCGAATGACGTCGAAAACTATTTGCTCGACGTCGACAATCCCCTCGTCGTGCCGAAAGGCAAAAAGGTACGCGTGCTGCTCACGTCGAACGACGTCATCCATTCCTGGTGGGTTCCGGACCTCGCCATCAAGAAAGACGCGATCCCCGGCATCGTCAACGAAACCTGGTTCATGGCCAGGGAGGCCGGAACGTTCCGTGGCCAGTGTGCCGAGCTTTGCGGCAAGGACCACGGTTACATGCCTGTCGTCGTCGAGGTCGTCGAGCCTGACGCATTCCAGGCATGGGTAGACACACACGGCGCCAGCGACACCCGTGTCGCACAAATGGAGAAGTAAAGCATGACCGCTCATGTTGCCGATGCGCACGGCGCGCACGACGATCACGGCCCCGGGAAGGGCCTGCGGCGCTGGCTGTTCACGACGAACCACAAGGACATCGGCACGATGTACCTGGTCTTCAGCCTGGTGATGTTCTTCGTCGGCGGCGCAATGGCGCTGGTGATTCGCTCCGAGCTGATGCAGCCGGGCCTGCAGTTCGTGCATCCCGAGTTTTTCAATTCGATGACGACGATGCATGCGCTGATCATGGTCTTCGGCGCTGTCATGCCTGCGTTCGTCGGTCTTGCCAACTGGATGATCCCGATGATGNNGATCCTGCCGGTGGCGTTCGGCATCCTGCTGTCGACGCTGTTCATGCCCGGCGGCGCTCCGGCCAGCGGCTGGACGATGTATCCGCCGCTGGTTCTGCAGACCGGCGATGCCTTCCCGTTCCTGATCTTCTCGGTCCACCTGATGGGCCTGTCGTCGATCATGGGCGCGATCAACATCATCGTGACGATCCTCAACATGCGCGCGCCGGACATGTGGCTGCTGAAGATGCCGATGTTCGTCTGGACCTGGCTGATCACGGCCTACCTGCTGATCGCGGTCATGCCCGTGCTGGCCGGCGCGGTGACGATGCTGCTCACCGACCAGTTCTTCGGCACGAGTTTCTTCCTCGCGGCCGGCGGCGGCGACCCCGTCATGTTCCAGCACATTTTCTGGTTCTTCGGCCACCCCGAGGTGTACATCATGATCCTGCCGGCGTTCGGCGTGGTGTCCGAGATCATTCCGACGTTCTCGAGGAAGCCGCTTTTCGGCCATGACTCGATGGTCTACGCGGCTTCATGTATTGCGTTCCTGTCGTTTATCGTCTGGGCGCATCACATGTTCACGGTCGGCATGCCGCTGTCCGGCCAGCTGTTTTTCATGTTTGCGACGATGCTGATCGCTGTACCGACGGGCGTGAAGGTATTCAACTGGGTCGCCACGATGTGGCGCGGCGCGATGACCTTCGAGACGCCGATGCTGTTCTCGCTCGCATTCGTGTTCCTGTTCACGATCGGCGGCTTCTCGGGCCTGATGCTCGCGATCGCGCCGGCCGATATCCAGTACCACGATTCCTATTTCGTCGTGGCTCACTTCCACTATGTACTCGTGCCCGGGTCGATATTCTCGATCTTCGCGGCCGCATACTACTGGCTGCCGAAGTGGACCGGCTACATGTACAACGAAGCCGCCGGCAAGCTGCACTTCTGGCTGTCGACGATCTTCGTCAACCTGACGTTCTTCCCGATGCACTTCCTGGGCCTGGCCGGCATGCCGCGCCGTATTCCGGACTACTCGACGCAGTTTGCCGACTTCAACTGGATGGCGAGCGTCGGCGCCATCGGCTTCGGCCTGTCGCAGCTCATTTTCGTTTATGTGCTGCTGACCGCGAAAAAGGGCGAGAAGGCCACGGACCGCGTCTGGGAATCGCCGAAGGGCCTCGAATGGACCGTCCCTTCGCCGGCTCCGTACCACACGTTCGATACGCCGCCGAAGGCCCGCATTGCGCAGGAAGCGTTCGAGTAAGCCATGAACCAGCGTACTCCCGAACAACGCCGGAATATTCGCCGTACTGCCCTGATCGTGGCCGGTATTGCAGTTACTTTTTACCTGGGATTCATTCTGATGGGTGTGCTGCGTGCCTGAGAAGATCGAATCAAACGGCGCGCTGGTCGCCAAACTGTTCGTGTTCGCCGCAGGCATGTTCGCATTCGGCTTCTTCGTGCTGCCGCCTCTATATGATGTGTTTTGTGACATCACGGGCTTCGGTGGGCGCACGAATACAGAAGCCTTCGTGGCTGAAGAAGCGCCGGACCTGTCGCGCACGATTCGCGTCGAGTTCATGACGACGGTCAATGGCTACGCAACCTGGGAGTTCGAAGCGGATGCCGACAGCATGGAGGTACACCCGGGAAGAATGTACTACGCGACCTTCACCGCGAAGAACCTTGCCGACTCTGCGAAGGTGACGCAGGCCGTGCCGAGCGTTGCGCCCGTCACTGCCAACAAGCATTTCAAAAAGATCGAGTGTTTTTGTTTTGACAGCCAGGAGTTTGCGGCAAACGAGGAGCGGCCGCTGCCGCTACAGTTCATCGTAGACCCCGACCTGCCCGAATACGTCGACACGATCACCTTGTCGTACACCCTGTTTGAGACAGAGAACAACTATGTCACACGCGCAAGATAAGTATTACGTGCCCCACGGAAGTCACTGGCCCATCGTCGGATCGATCGGGCTGCTGTTCCTGATGGTCGGCGTGTCGACCTGGCTTAACGGGGCGGACACGGGCTTCTGGGTGATGATGACCGGCGTTGCCGTCATCGTCTATATGCTCATCGGCTGGTTCGGTACGGTCATCGGTGAAAGCCAGGGCGGTCTGTACAACGAGCAGGTGGACAAGTCTTTCCGCATGGGCATGTTCTGGTTCATTTTCTCGGAAGTCATGTTCTTTGCGGCGTTTTTCGGCGCGCTGTTCTATGCTCGCAACATGTCCGTGCCGTGGCTTGGCGGCAGCAGCAACAATTTCTTCACCAACCTGTTGTTGTGGTCGGGTTACGAAAGCACGTGGCCGACAAACGGCCCCGGCGACGTAGGCGGTACGTTCGAGAAAATGGGGCCATTCGGCCTGCCTCTGATCAATACCGCGATCCTGCTGACTTCGAGTATTACCGTGACGATCGCGCACCATGCGCTGATCGCCGGCAAACGCAACATCCTGACCACCTTCCTCGCGCTGACGTTTATCCTCGGCTTTATCTTCGTCTTTCTGCAGGCTGAGGAATACATTTACGCCTATCAGCAAATGAACCTGAAGCTGACGTCAGGTATCTATGGCTCGACGTTTTTCATGCTGACCGGTTTCCACGGCATGCACGTCACGATTGGCGCGATCATGCTGACCATCATCTTTCTGCGGGTGGTCAAGGGCCACTTCACGGCCGACAAGCATTTCGCGTTCGAGGCGGTTGCCTGGTACTGGCACTTCGTCGATGTGGTGTGGATCGGGCTGTACGTCTTCGTTTACTGGATGTAACCCAGGTGGTAGGAAACGACGAGGAACAACACGAGGGCTATTGAAAGGGCGACGCGCACCTTCAGCGCCTTCAGAAGTCGCGGCGAATCAGGCTGATCCCGGTCTTTTGCCAGGAAGAACAGGCCGGACATCAGGCTGATCACGACCGCAGCCAGTAGAATGAGAACAACGAGCTTCATTGCAGCCAGTATATCGTGAACGAATTCCTGAAGAAGAAGCTGCTCGGTTACCTGCCCTACGCGATCGGCGCGATGCTCGTCGCGCAGTTCGCCGGGCTCGGCATCTGGCAGGTCGACCGCGGCATGGAAAAGCGCGCCGAGCAGGCGGCCTTCGCTTCGCAGTCCGGGTTCGCCAGTTGGTCACACGGCATGGAAGTGCGCTCGTTCCAGAAGCTCAAGGCAACAGGATCTTTCGATTCCGACCGCCAGTTGCTGCTCGAAAACATCATCATTGAGAGCCGCCTCGGTTATTACGTCATAACGCCATTGATCGTCGCGGACGACGAGCCCGTGCTACTGGTAAATCGCGGCTGGATCGAGCGGCGAGGCAAGGACTTCGACGCGTCCTCGGTCGCGCTGCATGCGTCCCGCGTGACGGTTCGCGGGCGGGCCGGTTCGCTGCCGCGTGCGGGCTACCGCATGGGCGAGGCGTTCACGCCCGGCACGGGCTGGCCGAAGCCGGCCGTGTACCCGACACTCGAGGACGTTGCGATCGCGCTGGGCAGAGACGTGCAGCCCTTCGTTCTGCTGATGGATCCCGATGAGGCCAACGGTTTCTTCCGCCACTGGGTGCCGGAAGAGATGGGCCCGGGGCGTCATTTCGCCTATGCGCTGCAGTGGTTCGCCATGGGCATCGTCCTCGCCGGGCTGCTCGTCTGGAATTATCGCAGGCGAGGCCTGGAGTCGTGACCGCGCAAAAATCCGGAAAATTGCAGCTCGCCCTGATTGCCGCCGTTTTTCTCGGCCCGCTGCTGGTTGCGGCCTGGCTCTATTTCGGCGGCGACAACCTTGTACCTGAAGGCCGCTCGAACCACGGCGCACTGCTCGAACCGATCGTGAGTCTCGGCGCTGCGCTGCCAGAATCTCCGATTCACCCGCTGTATGACCAGAGCTGGGTGCTGGTGTACGCAAATTCGGGCGAATGTGGCGAGACGTGCCGGGCCGCGCTTTATGCGTTGCGGCAGTCGCGACTGATGCTCGGCAAGGAAATGGACCGGCTGAAGCGTGTATTCTTGCACGGCGAAACAGCGCCCGATAGAGTGTTTCTGGCGGCGGAGCATGCCGGGTTAATGACAGTAGAGGATGCAGGCCTCGCGCGCCTGCTTGATAACAAGAAGCCCGAGGACCTTCCGGAAGGGGGATACTTCCTGATAGACCCGCTCGGAAATCTCGTCATGTATTTCCGGCCCGATATGGTTCCGTCCGATATGGTGGACGACATCAGGCACCTGCTGAAATTGTCGAGGATTGGCTAGATTGACTACGAAAGTCGAAACGTACACGGACTGGCGTGACTACTATGAGCTGACGAAGCCGCGTGTCGTCATGCTGATCGTGTTTACGGCGATTGTCGGCATGTTCCTCGCGGTTCCGGGCTGGCCGCCACTGTCGGCGGTCGTCTTCGGCACTATCGGCATCGGGCTGGCATCATCATCGGCTGCCGTATTCAATCACGTGCTCGATCATCGTGTGGACATACTCATGATGCGTACGCGCGGCAGGCCATTGCCGCAGGGCAAGCTGACCGAGAAGGCGGCACTGACGTTCGCGACGGTCATCGGCGTTGTCTCGATGGCAATACTCGGCTTTCTCGTGAATCCGCTGACGGCGATGCTGACGTTTGGCTCGTTGATCGGCTACGCGGTCATCTACACGGTATTTCTGAAACGCGCGACACCGCAGAACATCGTCATTGGCGGTGCGGCCGGCGCGGCGCCGCCCGTTCTCGGCTGGACGGCCGTAACCAACGAAATTCACAGCAGTGCGCTGCTGCTGTTCCTGATCATTTTCGTCTGGACGCCGCCGCATTTCTGGTCGCTTGCCATAGCGAGAAAAGAAGATTACGAGAAAGTCGGTATTCCCATGTTGCCTGTGACACACGGCGAGGAATACACGCGTCTGAACATACTCCTGTACACGGTGCTGCTCGTAGTCATCACGGTCATTCCGTACCTGACGGGAATGAGCGGCCTGATCTACCTGGTTACCGCGCTGATTCTGGGCGGCATGTTCTTACGCATGGCGATTCAGATGCGGCGCCGGCCCGACATCGCCGATCTGCCGATGCGCACCTTCAAGTTCTCGATCACCTATCTCGGCGTCCTGTTTGCGGCGCTGCTCGTCGACCACTATTTCAAGTACCAGCTGAACCTCTAGTCAGCAAAGCTCGCGAGTCGCACGGCGACTCACCCAGTTCGCGCTATATATAAGGATATCCAATCAGCAGCCGATAAATCGCGACTGCGTCCTTGTCCGCCGCCGCTGTCGCATTAAACTGACCGGTGCCATGACGGATCCCAAATTTGCATTTGAACGCCTCGTTCGGCCGCATTTCGACCGGCTGTACCGGCTTGCATGGCGACTGGCAGGTAGCAGAGCCGAGGCCGAAGACCTGTTCCAGGAGGTGCTGATCAAGGCGTTCGGCAAGCTCGACGACCTCGTCGAAATCGACGAACCCGGCTCGTGGCTGAGCCGCGTCATGTACAACCTGTTTATCGATCAAAAGCGCCGCTTCATGCGCCAGCGCATGCACCTCGTGGACGAAGGCATGCTGGCCGGCGAGGGGCTCGAGGGGCTGCCCGGGCCCGGTGACCCGGCTCATGACAACGAGCGTTATGACAAATTCCTGCGGCTCGACAGGGCGCTGTCGCAGCTCTCGGACGACCACCGCATCGTTGTGCTGTTGCACGACACCGAGGGCTATAAATTAGAGGAAATACATGAGCTTACTGGTGTGCCGGTCGGCACGGTCAAGTCCCGGCTGCACCGCGCAAGGGCTCGACTTCGTGAGATTCTCGAGGCCGACGGAACCTTTTGACTGGCGAATCCGTGTAGGACACAGACGGGAAAGAAATATGTCGATAGAACAGGTAAATGAGCGGGATCAGGAGATCCTGGAGCTGTTAAAGGACTATCCAATGCCGGATGCACAGGCAGGCTTTTTCGACCAGGCGCTGGTTCGTGCGACGCACGAAGGCTCGCGCCGGCAACGTAATCGCTGGATGCTGACGGGATTCGGATCTGCCGTTGCAGCCGCCGCCGCGATCTGGATCGTCAGCGGTGTGTTCTTCAGCTCGCCCGATCTCCCGGCGCCGGACGCCGCGATTCCGGGCGTTACGATCGCCCTCGAGGAACCGCGCACGGTCAACCTGGTTTTCGCCTCGGCAACCGCACTCGATTCGGCAATGCTGACGGTGTCGCTTCCCGACGGTGTGGAGCTCGACGGGTTCCCGGGCCAGCGCGAGATCACCTGGGAAACGAGCCTCAACGCGGGCAAGAACCTGCTGCCGCTGACGCTCGTGGCGCTGACGCCGGCCGGCGGCGAACTGTTGGCAACGCTTGAACATGAAGACCGCGACCGGACCTTCCGGTTGTACATAGACGTAAACGGGAATCTGCTGGAAGAGTCTTCCGGTTAGGCAGAAGGAAGAGGCCAATGAAACATTTCAATGTATTTCTCGCAACACTCGTACTGACGTGTTTCGCGTTCTTTCCAGGTGCTGCGTTCGCCGATGAGCTCGACGATCTCGACGTAACGATGGAAGTCATCGATGACGTCGCGGACATTGGCGACGTCGTATCCGAAATGCGCGGTCCGGAGGACGAGGAATCTGACGGTCATGAAGACGACCACGAGGATGATTCGGACGACGATCACGAACACGAGTCGGAAGAAGAGCATGAGGAAGAGTCGGACGACGATCACGAACACGAGTCGGAAGACGATTCGGATCATGAGTCCGAGGACGATTCAGACGAGGGCGCCGAGGAAGAGCTCGAAGACGAGCTAGAAGACGAACTCGAGGAAGAACTCGAAGACGAATTCGAACACGATGACGACTTCGATGAGGAAGATCTCGACGAAGAAGACGACTTCGAGGACGAGGAAGGCGAAGACGTCGACGATGACGAGTTCGACGAGGAGCACGAGGAAGAAGAGCACGACGAAACCGATGAAACCGGCGAAGACGGTGAAGGCGGTGAGGACGTACTCGAAGAGACTGACTAAAACGCTTCCAACTGCCCTGGCATGAGCACAAATCCCCCGAATGCGATGCTTTCGGGGGATTTTTATGCGCCACGTCATAGTTTTTGCGGGCGCGATGCCAGTAATCTTGCGATTCTACATAACACGGACCACCTGGAGCTTGGGCCATCCTCTGGAAACGTGACAAAAAGGAGCCGCGACGCTCGACCTGCACCGCTGCGCTGGTGACGGCCATTCTGTGCCTGGGTACGGCTGCGCCGTCCGGTGCGATGACGGCCCGTGAAAGCTTCCTCGACGGCAATCGCCTGTTCCGCGACGACCTGTACTGGGCCGCACTCCTGCGCTATCGGCAGGCGCTCGAGGCCGGGATGAACTCGGCAACCCTGCACTACAACATGGGTGTAGCGCACTACCGGGCGAAACAGCATATCCGCGCGCGCGTTTCACTGCTGAAGGCCGCCGAGTCGCCCAGCCTGAGGGTGGTCTCGCACTACAACCTCGGACTGAACGCTTACGCGGCGGGCGATATGGACGACGCGCTCCGCTGGTTTCGCCGGGCGCGCGACCAGGAAGAAAATGCCCGGGTTCGCCAACTCGCCATTATCGCAATCTCCAGGATCCGGGCCGGTCAGCGCGCCGAGGACCCGATCGTCATTCACGAAGAGAAACAGCGCAAGGAACGTGAATTCGGCGAATTTACGCTGTACTCCCATGTCGGATTCGGCGCGGACGACAACATTTTTCGCGCGCCCGAGGCGCCCTATATAGATTTTGCAGTCGTCGATCCCGTCACCGGGCAATCACCGCTGATCGTACCGGAAGAGATTTCGGGCACGTATATGCCTTTCGAATTCCAGACCCGTTACGACGTCAATGCGTATCCTTTCGAATCGTTCTTCGGCGAGTATCGACTGTCGGGCCGCTATTACCAGGATGAGGACCTCGACTCCGCCAACGAGTTCAGCCACGAACTTCGATTCGGCAGCGAGTTCGACCGCAAACAGGAAAACAAGTCGACCAGGGTCTATAGCGCTTTCTCCATCGCGCAGCACGATGAGACCTATTTCGACCCGGACGACGGCACGCCGCGTTTCGTCGTCGACCCGATTGACGGGCCGCAGCCAATCGACGAGCGAATGAACTTCGTGCGCTTCGGGCCACAGCTATCGGTCCGCCGCTCCTACAATCGTCTTTCCTTCGGCCTGCGCTTCAAGGGCCAGATGTGGGACTACGAAGACACCGAAGTCGTACCCGAGTACGATCACGAGTACTTCAATATAGGCGCCAACATCCAGTACCGGTTCTCGCCTACATCGCTGTTGCGCNNNCTCAATGCCCAGCAGCTGATCACGAACCCGACAGTGCGCTACGACTATCTCGAGTACGGCGTTCTCGCGCGACAGAAGATCATGAGCAACATGTGGTTCGGTTTTGGTTACGAGTACACGACACGCGAGGATCGTTACGTCGGCTACAACGACTACATGCGTGACACATACAAGTTCGAGTTCCACTGGTCGCCCGGCCGGCGCTTCGACCTCGACTTCCGTGGCTATTACCGGATCTACGATTACGCAAACGCGTTCGCTTTCAATAATCCCGCACAGGGTGGCAAGACCCTCGAAACGGCGCTGGGCAATGTCACGGCCACTTACCGCATGACCAGGCGCCTGAGCCTTATCGCCGAGGCGCAGTACCGCGGCGCTTCTTCCACGGATATACGCATCGGCTACGATCGCAACTGGTACACGCTCGGCGTCAGCTGGGAGATGTAGGAGCGGGCCGTGCCCGCGAGCATTGCGGCTGTGCCGCAATGCCGACCCGCGAAACGGGTCTTCGCGCCCATGGGGTGCTCCTACAGTACAATGCGTCGATGGATGTCACCCCGATCCTCGAACAGCTCAATGACGCACAGCGGCAAGCCGTAACCGCACCGGCCGAGCCGACGCTGGTCATCGCCGGCGCCGGCAGCGGCAAGACCCGCGTGCTCGTGCATCGTGCCGCCTGGCTCATCGACGTCGACGGTGTTTCGCCCCAGAGCCTGCTTGCCGTCACGTTCACGAACAAGGCCGCGGCAGAGATGCGCGGGCGTATCGAGGCGCTGCTCGACATGCCCGTGAATCACCTGTGGATCGGCACTTTTCATGGCCTTGCGCACCGTTTGCTGCGGCGACACTGGCGTGAGGCGAAGCTGCCGCAGAATTTCCAGATTATCGATTCCGATGATCAGCTCCGCCTGATCAAGCGCCTGCTGAAGAACCTCGAAATCGACGACAGTCGCTGGGTACCGCGCGAGATTCAGTACTTTATCAATGCACAAAAAGACGAGGGATTGAGGCCACAGCACCTCGATGACGAGCGCGACCCCAACCGGCGGCAGATGATCAGCCTCTACGGCGCGTATGAGGAAGTGTGCCAGCGCGGCGGCCTCGTCGATTTCGCCGAACTCCTGTTGCGCGCGCACGAACTGTGGCGCGACAACCCGGACGTGCTGGCACACTACCGGCGCCGCTTTCAGCATCTGCTCGTCGACGAATTCCAGGATACGAATGCCATCCAGTACGCCTGGCTACGGTTGCTTGCCGGTGATTCGGGCATTCCGTTCGTAGTCGGCGATGACGACCAGTCGATCTATCGCTGGCGCGGCGCGCGCGTGGAACACATCTATCAGTTTCAGAAAGACTTCCCCGATACAAAGGTCGTCAAGCTCGAACAGAACTATCGCTCCACGTCCACGATTCTCAACGCAGCAAATGCGGTTATCGCTAACAACAGCGAGCGCATGGGCAAAAACCTCTGGACGGCCGGAGCAGAGGGCGAGTCAATCAAAGTCTATGCCGCGTATAACGAGAGGGACGAAGCCGACTTCATTATCGGCAGGCTGCGTGACTGGATCGAGCAGGGAAGTCTGCGCGCGGACGCGGCTGTGCTCTATCGCTCCAATGCGCAATCGCGCGTGCTTGAAGAAGGATTGATCAATGCCGGCATTCCCTATCGGGTGTACGGCGGCCTTCGGTTCTTCGAACGAGCCGAAATCAAGGACGCGCTGGCGTATCTGCGCCTGATTTCGAATCGAGATGACGATTCGTCGTTCGAACGCGTTGTCAACAAGCCGACCCGCGGCATCGGCGCACGCACGGTCGAGGCAATACGATCGTATGCGCGGGCGAACAGCTGTCCGCTCTGGCGCGCAGCAGGGGCTATTGCCAGCGATGAGCTAAGCGGCCGCGCAGCAAACGCGGTCCTCGCTTTCATGAACCTGATCGAACGCATGGCTCGCGACACGGCGGGGCTCGACCTGCAGGAGCAGGTCGACCACGTTATTTATGCAAGCGGCCTCGTCGACCTGTTCAAGAAAGACAAGGGCGAAAAGGGCGAGACGCGCGTCGAGAACCTGATGGAACTGGTCAGCGCCGCGAGGAGCTTCGAGCCCGACCCGGCCGAGGAAATGCCTCCGCTCGACGAGTTTCTCTCGCATGCCGCGCTCGAGGCCGGCGAGGGCCAGGCCGATGCCTGGGAAGACTGCGTGCAGCTTATGACCATGCACTCCGCGAAAGGCCTCGAGTTTCCGCTCGTTTTTCTCTCCGGTATGGAAGATGGCCTGTTTCCGCATCAACGCTCTATCTCCGACCCGAACGGGCTCGAGGAGGAGCGTCGGCTCTGTTACGTCGGCATCACGCGCGCCAAGCAGACTTTGTACGTCACCTACGCCGAGCAGCGCCGCCTCCATGGCATGGACAACTACTCGCAACCGTCGCGCTTCATTGCGGAGATGCCCGACGAATATATCGAGGAGATCCGGCCGCGTGTGCAGGTGTCCCGCCCGATCCGCTCGCCCGCGCGACGACCCGGGCCTGCAGGAGCGGGCGCTGAACTCGGCATTCGACTCGGTCAGCGCGTGCGCCATGGCAAATTCGGCGACGGCGTCATTCTCAACTGCGAAGGACAGGGCGCGCATGCGCGCGTCGAGGTCAATTTCGAGACGGCCGGCACAAAATGGCTCGTCCTGAGCTATGCGAACCTTGATCTGATGTAAACTATGAGTCCGAGAGCAGCGGCATTGCTGCATTCCGGGGCCACACAAGAACAATGAAGATTCTCATTCTCGGCGCAGGTCAGGTTGGCTCCTCAGCCGCCTATCATCTCTCGCGCGAAGAGGCCAACGAAGTCACTGTCGTGGATATGCGGCCCGACGTGCTCCGCGACCTGCAGGACCGTCTCGACATTCGCACCGTGGTAGGCCACGCGGCTCATCCGGAAGTCCTCGGTCGGGCCGGCGCCAACGACGCCGACATCGTCGTTGCGCTGACCGACACCGACGAGACCAACATGATCGCCTGCCAGGTTGCCTATACGCTGTTTCATACGCCGACGAAGATCGCGAGGATACGCGCGGCCGAATACATGACCAGAAAGGATCTGTTCACCCAGGACGCGATTCCTGTCGACGTGCGCATCAGCCCTGAACAGCTCGTGTGCGAATACGTCGAGCAGCTGATTCTGTACCCGGGCGCATCACAGGTGCTCGATTTTGCAGACGGCCGTGTGCGGCTCGTTGCAGTCAGGGCCGACAGAGACGGCTTGCTGGTGGGTCAGCGAATCGAAACCCTGCGCGAGCATATACCCAATACCGAAGGCCGCATTGCGGCTATTTATCGTTCGGGCAAGGCGATGCTGCCGGACGGCGACACGATCGTGCAGGAAGGCGATGAAGTCTTCTTCATCGCGGACCGCAAGGACGTTCGAGTCTTCATGAGTGAAATGCGGCGTCTCGAGGACCCGGTGCGGCGTGTCGTCATAGCCGGCGGCGGCAATATCGGCGTGCGGCTCGCGATGGCGCTTGAGCAAACCAACCAGGTCAAGCTCATCGAGCGCGACCAGCAGCGTGCGCGCCATATCTCCGAGCAGCTCAACAAGGCGATCGTGCTCGTGGGCGACGCCGCCGACGAAGAGCTGTTGCTCGAGGAAAACATCGACAACGTCGATGTATTCTGTGCGCTGACGAACTCCGAGGAAGCCAACATCCTCAGCTCCATGCTGGCGAAGCGCCTCGGCGCGGCCAAGGTCATGGCGCTGATCAACCGTGCGTCCTATGTCGATCTCGTCGAGGCGGGCAGCATCGACATTGCAATTTCGCCTCAGCAGGTAACGATCGGCTCGCTGCTGGCACATGTCCGTCGCGGCGATGTCGTGAAAGTACACTCACTGCGCCGCGGTGCGGCCGAAGCCATCGAAGCGATCGCGCACGGCACCGAAAAAGAGTCCAAGGTCGTCGGGCAGAAAATCGAGGACATCAAGCTACCCAAGGGCGCGGCGATCGTCACCCTCGTACGCAACGGCAGGGTGATCATCGCCCACCACGACACGGTGATCGAGTCCGACGATCACGTCATCTTGTTCCTTACCGACCGTCGCAAGATCGAAACGCTGGAAAACCTTTTCCAGGTCGGCGTGTCTTTTGTCTGAGGCCGGCCACACGGCATGAACTGGACAGTCGTACAGCGAATTCTCGGTTTGCTGCTGATGATGTTCAGCATGACGATGCTGCCGCCCATCGTCATCGCCCTGATATTCGGCGAACCTGACTGGATGTACTTCGTAAAAAGCGCCGGGCTCACGCTGGCCGCCGGACTGATCCTTTGGTTCCCCGTGCATCGCGTACGCAAGGAACTCAGGTTGCGCGACGGATTCCTGGTTGTCGCCTCCTTCTGGACGGTGCTTGGCTCTTTCGGCGCTGCGCCGCTGTTACTCACCGATGCGATAACGCTGTCGCTTACGGACGCCGTATTCGAGTCGATGTCGGGCCTGACGACGACAGGTGCGACGATTCTGACCGGCCTCGATGACTTGCCAAAATCCCTGCTTTACTACCGGCAGCAGCTGCAGTGGCTCGGCNNCTCGCCGTCGCCGTGTTGCCGATGCTCGGGGTCGGCGGCATGCAGCTGTATCGCGCCGAGACACCGGGACCCGTCAAGGACACCAAGCTGACACCGCGGATAACGGAAACTGCAAAGGCGTTGTGGTACGTCTATCTCGCGTTCACGGCGGCATGCGCAGGCAGTTATCTTGCCGCCGGCATGAACTGGTTCGATGCGCTATGCCATGCATTCTCGACGGTCGCAATCGGCGGCTTCTCGACTCACGATCTCAGTATCGGTTACTTCCAGAGCACCGCTGTCGACCTCGTTGCAATCGTATTCATGTTTTTCGCCGGCATTAATTTCTCGCTCCACTTCTTTGCATGGCGCTATGTATCGATCAAACATTACGGCGGCGACCCGGAGTTTCGGGCATACACGACAATACTGCTCGTCCTTGCCGTCCTTGTCGTCTCCGGGCTGATTTATAACGAGACCTACGATACGAAGGGCGGCAATATCATCAACGGCCTGTTCCAGGCCGTATCGATCGCAACGACGACCGGGTTCACGACAGCGAATTTTTCCACCTGGCCCGCCGCGATTCCGGTAATGCTGCTTTTCGCGAGCTTTATAGGCGGCTGTGCCGGCTCGACCGCAGGCGGCATCAAGGTCATTCGTTCGCTGCTGATCTACCGCCAGGGCCTGCGCGAAATCGTCCGGCTGGTTCACCCGAGCGCGGAGATCCCGGTGAAACTGGGTAACAAGGCGGTGCCGGTCCGGGTTGTCGACGCCGTGTGGGGATTCTTCTCGGTCTACGCCGTCGTCTTCATCGTGTTGATGCTCGCAATGATGGCGACCGGCCTCGACCAGGTGACCGCTTTCTCGGCGATTGCGGCGACGCTGAATAATCTCGGCCCGGGCCTCGGCGATGTCTCGTCCGGCTTCATGACGCTGTCGGACGCGGGGAAATGGATCGCCGTGGCAGGCATGCTGCTCGGCCGGCTCGAGATTTTCACGCTGCTCGTCCTCATTACACCGACGTTCTGGCGACATTGAGCTCCCCGGAACGCAACCTTTTTGATCGTATCTCCGATGTCACCGGCAAGGTGACCTCCTGGCTGACCCTGTTCATGGTCCTCGTTACCGCGATCGTCGTTGTAATGCGTTACGTTTTCGACGCCGGCATGATCTGGCTGCAGGAATCGGTCATCTGGATGCACGCCGCGGTATTCATGGTCGGCGCGGCCTACACGCTGCTCGACGAGGAACATGTGCGCGTCGACATCTTCTACCGCAACATGGGTCCGAGGCGGCGCGCCATTGTCGACCTGACCGGTGTCATTTTTTTCCTGCTGCCGCTCTGCGGTTATCTCGCTTTTGTCGCTTACGACTTTGCGGCGGTTTCCTGGTCAATACACGAAACGTCGCGCGAACCCGGCGGCCTGCCGTACCCGGCGATCCCGCTGATGAAGTCGCTCGTTATCGTGATGCCCGTCGTCGTGGCGTTGCAGGGTGTGTCAATGCTGTTGCGCTCGATCGCGGCGTTGCAAAAGGGTTGACCGTGGAATGGATCGCCGCCCTGCTGTTTCTCTCCGTGATCGTCATCCTGCTGGCGGGTTTTCCGGTTGCGTTTACGCTCGGCGGCACCGCTTTGCTCTTCGCCGGCATAGGTGTTGCGACCGGCACGTTTAACGACGCCTTGTTGGCAGGCCTGCCGAACCGCGTGTTCGGCATCATGAGCAACGAGACGCTCGTCGCTGTGCCGTTGTTTGTCTTCATGGGCGTTACGCTCGAGCGCGCACGTATCGCCGAAGAACTCCTCGACACGCTTAGCGGCCTGTTCGGAAAGCTGCGCGGCGGCATGGGAATTTCCGTCACGATCGTCGGCATGCTGCTCGCGGCGAGCACCGGAATCGT
>JABAHR010003308.1_pt1 | contig 35982 bp, 40 predicted proteins | sample 7062101 | NCBI WGS metagenome assembly JABAHR01 (sample SAMN14534553, study PRJNA622989) | marine sediment metagenome | biome: marine biome [ENVO:00000428]; feature: marine pelagic biome [ENVO:01000023]; material: deep marine sediment [ENVO:00002113] | place: India: Gulf of Kutch | collected...
ATCGCTGGTGGACGGCATCAAGCGCGCCACGGACGTGATGATCGCCGGCAAGATCGCCGTGGTGGCCGGTTATGGCGATGTCGGCAAGGGTTGCGCGCAGTCCCTGCGCGGGCTGGGCGCCACGGTCTGGGTGACCGAAATCGATCCCATCTGCGCCCTGCAGGCGGCCATGGAGGGCTATCGCGTGGTGACCCTGGACGAGGCCGCCGACAAGGCGGACATCTTCGTCACCGCCACCGGCAACTACCACGTCATCACCCACGAGCACATGCAGCGCATGAAACACCAGGCGATCGTGTGCAACATCGGGCATTTCGATAACGAAATCGACGTCGCCAGCCTCAAGGCGTATGAATGGGAGAACATCAAACCGCAGGTGGACCACATCATCTTTCCGGACGGCAAGCGCATCATCCTGCTGGCCGAGGGCCGGCTGGTGAACCTGGGCTGCGCGACCGGGCACCCGAGCTTCGTGATGTCGAACTCGTTCACCAACCAGGTGATGGCGCAGATCGAGCTGTTCAGCCACGGCGAGCGGTACGACAATGACGTCTACGTCCTGCCCAAGCACCTGGACGAGAAGGTTGCGCGGCTGCACCTGAATCGCATTGGGGCGCAGTTGACCCGGCTCCGTCCCGACCAGGCCGACTACATCGGGGTGGAGGTCGAGGGCCCTTACAAACCGGAGCACTACCGGTATTGACGGGCGGGCGCAGGCTGGCACGAACGACCGGGCCGCGGCACGGCCCGGTCCGCCGTTGACGCGGTAACGGCCTCCGCGTGGCCGGCCTGCCGGTCAGTTTCGAGTTCTTTCCGCCGCGCTCGCCCGCACAGGTGGAGGTGCTGCAGTCGACCTGGCGCAGCCTGCTCCGGTACGAGCCGGAATATTTCACCGTCACGTTTGGCGCCGGCGGTTCCGACCTGGACGCCACCCACCAGACCGTGCTGCGGCTGCAGTCGGAATCCGGCGTGCCGGTGGCGCCGCACATCTCCTGCATGGTCGACAGCCCGGCGACACTGGGCCGCTACCTCGAGGAGTACCGGGCCGCGGGCGTGACGCGCCTGGTGCTGTTGCGCGGCGACCGGCCCGAGGGCAGTGATTATCCGGGCCCCTACCGGCACGCCGAGGACCTGGTGCGCGCGGTGCGCGCGCAATTTGGTGACGCATTCAGCATCGAGGTGGCCTGCTACCCGGAGTTCCACCCGGAATCGCCAACGCCGGCGTCCGAGCTGAAATATTTCCGCCGCAAGGTGGATGCCGGCGCGGGTGGCGCGATCACGCAGTATTTCTACAATGCGGACAGCTACACCATGTTCGTCGAGGAATGCCGCAAGGCCGGCATCGGCATTCCGATCCGGCCCGGCATCATGCCGATCACGAACTACCGGCAACTGGCGCGCTTCTCGCGTCTCTGCGGAGCGGAGATCCCGCGCTGGATACTGCAGCGTCTGGAGGCGTGGGAGGATGATCTGGAGTCCATTCGCGAATTCGGTCTGGACGTCGTAACCCGCCTGTGCCGGCAGTTGCTGCGTGACGGCGCCCCCGGCCTGCACATCTACACCCTGAACCGCGCGCAGGCGACCGAGCGCCTGCTGCGGCGGCTGAACGAAGCCTGAGATCGGTGGTCGGCGCGGGAGCGTCGATCAATCCGGCGGCGGCCCCCGTCGTGCCTTGCGGATGACCCACACCACCAGCGGCGCCATCAGCAACGCGCCGATGACCAGGAAAGCCGGTGCAACCGTGCGCAGGACCGGGTAGCCGAAATCGACGCCCACCAGCCCCAGGATGCCCGCCACCAGCAACAGCGCCCCTAATCCATCCAGCACGATCAACAGCCATGGAATGGGCCCGAATGGCCTGTTCATGGTTCGTCCCTGTAGATGCCCACGAACAGTACCTCATTGCGGTCGATGCTGGCCCGGTGCATGCCCGGGGTATTGTGCGGCATGGCGATATTGCCCTTGCCGTCCATGGCGATCACGCCGCCGTCACCGCCAGCGGCAGCCAGCACTTCGTTGACCAGTGCGTTGGCGGCGCTGGCGACGTCCTCGCCACCCGCGACCCGGACACAAATGCTGTGCGCGACGACGTGGCGGATGAAGAACTCACCCGTGCCGGTGGCACTGACCGCGCAGCTGTCATTGTTTGCGTAGGTGCCCGCGCCGATGATGGGCGAATCGCCCACGCGGCCCCAACGCTTGTTGGTGAGGCCGCCGGTGGAAGTCCCGGCGGCCAGGTTGCCGGCCCGGTCGAGGGCCACCGCACCCACCGTCGATAGCCACTTTTCGGGATCCCGGTGCCGGGTCAACTCCCGCGCCTTTGCCGCCTGCAGTTCCTGCCAGCGATCCTCGGTGTGGAAGTAGCCCGGGTCCACCAATTCGAAGCCCTGTTCGCGCGCGAATTGCTCGGCGCCTTCGCCGATCAGCATGACGTGTTTCGAGTGCGTCATGACCCTCAAAGCCAGGTCAATCGGGTTGCGAACGCGATGCACGGCCGCGACCGCGCCGGCATCGAGGCTGGCGCCATCCATGATGGAGGCATCCAGCTCGTTCTGGCCCGCGGCGTTGAATACGGCGCCCTTGCCGGCATTGAACAGCGGTGAATCCTCCAGGATTCGGATGGCCCTGGTGACGGCTTCGAGGCTGGTGCCGCCGGCCGTGAGCACTCCGTGACCGGCCCGGATTGCCTCTTCCAGCTTCGTGCGGAAGGCCTGTTCGCGCTGCGGCGTCATGAGTTCGCGACTGATGGTGCCGGCGCCGCCGTGAACGGCGATGGCGATCGGGGCCGGCTCCGCGGCACTGGCCATCCCTGCCATCGCGGCCGCCAGCATTCCCAGGATCGAAGAAGCCTTCATGATTGCTGCCCGTGTTCGGATGCGCCATGTTGGCCGCAACCGCCGCCCGCGGTCAAATAAATCGGGGCCCACACTGCCGGGCACTGCGTGTTTTCAAGGAGGCGCCGCGCTGTGGTAGGCTCGCGGAGGGGCGCTGCGGCGTCGCCTGGACGGAGAGCACCGCCATGGAATTTCCAGTCACCACGTTCTATGCCGCCCTGATGGGCTTGCTGCTCGTCTACCTGTCAGACCGGGTCTCGCGCCACCGCAAACAGTTCAATGTCAGCCTCGGCACGGGCAGCGAGGAAGCCCTGGAACGCGCCATTCGCGCGCACGGCAACTTCGTGGAATACGTGCCGCTGGGGTTGCTGCTGCTGATGTTCCTGGAAAGCGATGCCGGTCAGGACTGGCTGCTGCACGCCCTCGGCTTCATGCTGCTGGTCGGCCGATTGCTGCATGCCTGGGGCATGGAACACCCCGATGCGCCCATCAGCGGGCGCTTCTGGGGTACGGCGCTGACCTGGCTGATGGTATTGAGCGCCTCGCTGCTCAACCTCTGGCACCTGCTCTGAACCGCTCACCCGGCGGGCGTGGGTGGAGCCGCCCCATCGCCGTGGTCCCCCAACCAATAGAGCGCGGCGTATATCTTGGGGTCCACGCTGAGCCCTGCCCGCAATCGCTCATCCAGCCAGCCATCGGCCCCGGCCAGCGGGACATGGTGGACCTGAATGTCCTCACTGCCATCTCCGCCCCCGGGGCCGACGCGCTGCAGGGTCCGCGCCAGGTAGAAATGCAGGATTTCGTCAGTCAGCCCCGCTGAGCTGGGGCACACCATGATCTGCTCCAGCACGCCGGCACGGTAGCCGGTTTCCTCCTCCAATTCCCGCTGGGCGGCTTGCTCGGTGGGTTCGTCTGCGTCCCCGGTGTCGCCCACCAGGCCCGCGGGCAGTTCGATGACGCGCGCGCCCACCGGAATGCGAAACTGTTCGACCAGCACCAGTTCCTGCCCACCGGTGAGCGCCACCAGCACCACCACCGAGCGGGCATTGGTGCGGGTGGCATATTCCCAGCCATCGCGTTCCACGATGCCCAGGTAGCGGCCGCGGAAGTGCTTAATCGTGCCCGCCATAACGCCGGACTCCCTCTCTCTGGTACACTTGCGCGATTGTATCCCCGCGGGCGACGCGGTCGCCAATGCAAGCGCGCCCGGGCCGGGGAACCAAAGCGGCCTGGGCCGCTCAAAGTGCCAAACTCCGAGGATAGATCATGCACAACAAAATCGTCCCCAGCATGGTGCTGGGCATCCTGCTTGCCTTGACCGCGGGCGTCTCCCGCGCCCAGACCGATGAAGCCGAGGCCACCCCGAGCGAGCCTGCGCGAGGCGTCGCGGAACAAAAAGCTCCCAACGTGCCGGAGCTGCGCAACCAGGCAAACCAGGCCTATGCCGAGGGCGACCATGAAACGTTCCGCAACGCCATGCTGCAGTTGCGGCAGGCGCGGCCTTACAACAGTGAGTACATGTATCTGCTGGCGCTGGCCCATGCCCTGCTGGACGAGAAAACACCGGCTTACGACGTGATGCTCACGATGCAGCGCCAGGGGCTGTCCTACGATTTCAACCAGACGGATGACTCCACCAACATCCGGGGCACGCAACTTTACGATTACGTCAACGACCTGATGGTGCGGGCCGGTCAGCCGGCCGGTTCCGCCCCGCTGGCCTTCGAGCTGCCCACGGCGGTCAACCAGCCGCAGGCGATTACATGGGATGCAACGCGCGAGGCCTTCCTGGTGGGCACCATCACGGAGGGTGTCGTGTTCCAGGTCGACAGGGACGGGAGCACGAAGGAGTTGTTGCGCGCTGACGGCATCAATGGCCTGTGGGGCATCTACGATTTGCTGGTTGACGTCAAGCGGAACCGGCTGTGGGTCTGCACCGCAGCGAATGAGCGTTTTGTGCGGTTCGAAGACGTCGACAGGGGGCGCTCGGCGCTGCTGGAGTTCGACCTGAGCAGCCTCGAACTGAAGGGCCGCTATCCAATCCCGGTGGATGGCTTGCCGCATAGCCTCGGGAGCATGACGCAGACGCCCAGCGGCGACATTTTCGTGGTCGACCGCACCCTGCCGATCGTATTCGTCAAATCCATGATCGAAGACCGCATTGCGCCGTTGTTCATGTCGAGCAACATGGTGAGTCTTCGGGACATCACGAGTTCGCCGAATGGGAAAAAGCTCTACGTAGCGGACTATGAAATGGGCATCAGCGTGATTGACCTAGAAACCCAGGACGCCGGCTTCGTGCGCGTGCCGGCCAACCTGAACCTCGGTGGCATCGAGGGCCTCAATTACTGGAAGGGACACCTGGTGGTCGTGCAGAACGGCATCAAGCCGCAGCGCGTGATGCGGCTGAAACTCAACGATGCAGGCGACACGATCACCAACACGGCACCGCTGGCGGTGGCCCTGGATAGCTTCGACTATCCCAGCCACGGCGTCGTGGTGGGGAACGATCTTGTTTTCTATGCCAGCAGCTACTGGAACCGTGACCCGGCCGCGGGCGAGACCGTCACGGTGCTGCGCACGGATATCGCCGGCGGGCAGGACATCGTCCCGCCCGATGTCCAGAAATTCAGGGAAGACATGGAAAGGGACGGCCGGGTCGCGCCGCTGACATCGGGGCCCGAAGAGGCATCCAGCGACGACGGCTAGGCGGTCTGCAGGCAGCGTTGGCGCAGCATGGCGCCGAATGCCAGTTCATCGAAGACGCGGTTGAGGCGGGCGGCGTCGATCGCGCCCCGGCGGATTTCCGGTTGCTTCAGCGCCGAGGGGACCTCGGTGTGGATAAGCGTCAGTTGGCGGGCGAGCTCGGCCTTCTCGCGGTGTTCGCCCAGCCGGCGGTGCACCGAGGCCGCGCCGCGGATACTGAGGTACGGGACTTCCTCGAGACGCGCGAACAGGTTCTCCAGGTCATCGAAATGGCGTAGCAGCGCCGCCGCGGTCTTGGGCCCTACGCCCGGGACACCGGGGATGTTGTCCACCGAGTCACCGGTCAGCGCGAGATAATCGGCCATTTGCTCGGGGCGCACGCCGAAGGCCTCTGCAGCCCTGTGATGATCGAGCTTGCGCCTGCGGGCAAAATCCCACCATGTATCCCCCTCGCGGATCAATTGCAGCAGGTCTTTGTCGCTGCTGACCAGGCACACCGGGTGCCCGCGGGCACGCCAGTATTCGCTCAGTGTGCCGATCAGGTCATCGGCCTCGTAGCGCGGATCCGCGAAGCAGCGCAGCCCCAGTGCCTCGGCCACCTCGCGCGCCCATTCGAATTGCCGCTTGAGTTCGGCGGGTGCGGGTTCGCGGTTGGCCTTGTAGTCGGGATAGATCTCGTTGCGGAAGCTGGTGGTCAGTGACGCGTCGAAGGCGATCGCGAGGTGGTCGGACTCCGCCTGTTCCAGCAGGCTGCACAGGAAACCGGTGAAGCCGTACACAGCGTTGGTCGGCTCGCCGCGATCGGTGGCGAACTCGTCCGGCACCGAGTACCAGGCTCGGAAGATGTAGACACTGGCATCGACCAGGTAGGCGGGACCGAGGCTCACGGCCGGCGCCCGCCGGCCCGGCGCGCTGCCGACGGGCCGGGAATTTGCGGCGTCATGGCCATACGATGATGCCCCATGGCCGCGGCCCGGGCTCAGGCGAGCAACGCCTGGCCTTGCTCGACGCGCTTTCGCAGGACGCTGTGCCGGGGGAAATGCGCCAGCAGGAATTCCATCTGGTCGGCGAGGATCTGCCGGCCCTGCAGGTAGACATATTCAGCGTGCGTGGGTGTGAAGGGAATGGCCAGCAGTTGAATGCCGGCCTGCTCCGGCGTCCGCCCGGCTTTGAAATTGTTGCAGCGCTTGCACGCGGTCACCACGTTGTTCCAGGCGTCCCTGCCTCCCTGGCTGAGCGGCTTGACATGGTCGCGGGACAGCATGAAATGCGCATACTGCTGGCCGCAATACAGGCACAGATTCTGGTCGCGTCTGAACAGGGCCTTGTTGCTGAGGGGCGGCACGTAGCCGTCCCCGAACAAGTGCTTGCGGGGGTGGTGACCGGTGGTGGCGAGGATTGCATTGACCTCGACCACGCTGCGCCGTCCGCTGCGGGCATTGATGCCGCCGTGGATGCTGTACAGCGTCCGGCCCAGCGTGTAGCTCACCTGCTGCAGGGCGATCAGGCGCACCGCTTCCTGGTAGCCTACCCATTCCAGCGGCATGCCCGAGACATCCGTGCGCAGCACCTGCTGTTGCAGGCCGACTTCATTCATGGTTGCAAGCGGATCTCGCCGCCGGGTTGCGCTTGTTGGTCGCCATGCTGTGGCTATATATCCTGTTTTCCCCCAAATCGCAAACGCTCTGCCTGGATTCCGGCGGCAGCGCAAGCGACGGCACGGCGCGCGATTGAAAACCGCCTGCGCGAACCCCACGCTGGGTTTTGAGGTCGAAGCGGTATGCGATTGGAATTGAGCGGACAAATCGACAGAATCGGGATGCGTCTCGGGGTGATGCTGGCGCTTGGCCTAGCCAACGCGGCGTCGGCAGCCCTGCCAGCGGTAGTGGATGGGCAGCCCTTGCCGTCCCTGGCACCGATGCTCGAGCAGGTCACCCCCTCGGTGGTCAATGTCTACACCCAGACGCGCGTACGCGTGCGCAGCCCGTTGCTGGACGACCCGCTCTTCCGCCGGTTCTTCAATATCCCCGATATCCCTCGTGAGCGGGTCTCCCAGAGCCTCGGCTCCGGCGTCATCGTCGATGCCGAGCACGGCTATGTGCTCACCAACAACCACGTGATCGAGGGCGCCGACGACATCGCCATCACCCTGAAGGACGGCCGCAGCCTGGAAGCCGAGCTGATCGGCACCGACCCCGACACCGACCTCGCGGTCATCCGGATTCCGGCCGAGAATCTCAGCGCCCTGCCGCTGGCCGATTCCGACCAACTGCAGGTGGGGGATTTCGTGATCGCGGTGGGCAACCCCTTCGGCCTCGGCCAGACGGTGACCTCGGGCATTGTCAGTGCACTGGGCCGTACCGGCCTGCGGGGGCTCGAATTCCAGAACTTCATTCAAACCGACGCTTCCATCAATCCCGGCAATTCCGGCGGCGCTCTGGTCAACCTGCGGGGCGAGCTGGTCGGAATCAACAGCGCCATTTTCACCCCCAGCGGTGGCAACGTGGGCATCGGGTTTGCCATCCCCTCGGCCATGGCCCGTTACGTCATGGACCAGCTGGTGCGCTTCGGAGAAGTGCGGCGCGGCACGCTCGGCCTCATCGTGCAGAATCTGACGGGCGAGCTGGCCGGGGCGTTCGGCCTGGAAGGGGGGCAGGGCGCGCTGGTGGCGGAAGTGCTGCCGAATTCCGCGGGTGAGCGGGCCGGCCTCCAGCCTGGGGACGTGGTGGTTGGCCTGGGGGGGCGGCCGGTGCGGAATGCGCAGGATTTTCTTAACGAAGAGGGGCGGGTGCCGGTCGGCGAGGAGGTCAGCCTCGACTTCCTGCGCGATCGCCGGCAGCGGTCCGCGAGCCTGCTGCTGCAGGCAATGCCGGAATTGCGGGGTGAAGAATTCAACGCCCGTCTCGCGGGCGCGCTGTTCACCGAATTGCCGGCCAGGTTGCGCGACGGCCGCAACTCGGGCGTGCTGCTGGCGGAACTGGAGCCGCGCAGTCGGCTGGCCTACGAGGGCCTGCGGCCGGGCGACATCATCACTGGCGTCAACCGGGTGACGGTGCGCAACCTGCCGGAGATGCGAGCGGCGCTCGAGGACCTGGAAGGCCCGATCATGCTGCAGATTCGCCGCAACGACCGCGCCTATCTGGCGCGCATCGACTGACACGTCGTCGGCGAATCCCCGCGCGCCGCGCTGGGGAGCCGCCGCTACCGCTGTACACGCGCATGGCATACACTGATTCTCTGAGGGCGAGGAGTGCAAAGTGAGCTATAACCGCGAACACGACCCGGCGGCCATACCCTTGCTGCCCATCGCCGCGCCCGAACTCGAGGCGTGGATCACCCGCGCCCCGGCACGCCACCAGCGCTGGCTCAAGAGTTCGCGCTTCGAGGCCAAACCGGGCCAGTGGTGCGCGCTGCCGGGCGATGACGGCGAGATCACCGAAGTCGTTTTCGGCATGGAGAACGACGGTTGGCTGTACCAACTCGCGGGCTTGCCGGCCAGCCTGCCGGCGGCCAACTACCGGCTGGTGTCGATCTGGAACGAGGACCAGCGCATCCAGGCCAGCCTCGGCTGGGGTCTCGGCAGCTATCGCTTCGAACGCTACAAGTCCGCATCCGAACCGCGACCCGTTTTATGCCTGGAAGACGATATCGCCTCCATCGTGGAACGGATGTACGACGCCCAGGCGCTGGTGCGAGACCTGGTCAACACCCCGACCGAGGACATGGGCCCCGGTGAGCTTGCGAGCGCAGTGACGGGCATCGCCGATGAGTTCGGGGCCCGGATCGAGACCATCACGGGCGATGACCTGTTGACCGAGGACTTTCCCGCGGTGCACGCGGTGGGCCGGGCCGCGCAGCGCGCCCCGCGCATGATCTGCATGAGCTGGGGCGAGCGCAAGGCGCCGCTGCTGGCGCTGGTGGGCAAGGGCGTGTGTTTCGATACCGGCGGCCTCGATCTGAAGACCTCGGCCGGCATGAAACTGATGAAAAAGGACATGGGTGGCGCCGCGCACGCACTGGCGCTGGCCCGCCTGGTCATGCAGTACGAACTCCCGGTGCGATTGCTGCTGCTCATACCGGCGGTCGAGAATTCGGTGGCCGGCAACGCGTATCGCCCGGGCGACGTGGTGCATACCCGCAAAGGGCTGAGCGTGGAGATCGGCAACACCGATGCGGAGGGTCGGGTGATCCTGGCCGATGGCCTCGCCTATGCCTGCGAGCACGGGCCGGACCTCATCATCGACTTCGCCACCCTGACGGGCGCGGCCCGCGTCGCCCTGGGGCCGGACCTGCCGCCGATTTTCAGCAACCACCTGGAGATCGCGCAGAGCATTGCCGATGCGGGCGAGCGCGTGGAAGACCCGGTGTGGGTGATGCCGCTGTATCAGCCCTACCGGAAAATGCTGAAAAGCGGCATTGCCGACCTGAACAACATCAGCAATTCCAACTACGGCGGATGCATTACGGCCGCCCTGTTCCTCGAGCACTTCGTCACGCCGGAAACGCACTGGGTGCACATCGACACCTTTGCCTGGAACCAGAACGATCGCCCCGGGCGGCCGACCGGCGGCGAGGCCATCGGTATGCGCGCGGTGTTCAACTACCTGCGCGAGCGCTACGGCTAGGCGTTGATGCCCGCGGTTACAGCAGCACGAATCCCAGTACCGCGACCAGGCCGCTCACCAGGCCCAGCAGGGTGACGTAACTGGTGCCAATGGCGCCGAATTTCAGCACGGTCAGGAACCAGTTCTGCCGATAGACCACCCGCAGCGCGAGCAGCAGGTAAATCGGTATCCAGGCGAGCAGGCCCGCCGCCAGCCAGGCGCTGGCCGTCGCCCCCCAGGCGATGTCGTGGGCCGCGAACCACGGCTGGGCCCCGTTGAGCGGCAACACCAGGCTCAGGCTGACGAAGACGAAGGCGTGGTAGTGAAGGGTCAGGATCAGGTGCTCGATGTAGTAGCGGCGGGCGAACAGGTACCAGAACTTGAACAACAGCGCGACCAGGGGCAGCAGCACGAACAGGGCGCCCGGGAGAATGTCGCGTATCTGCTCCACGAACAGGTTGGGATTGGCGCCGATTTGCCGCGCCTTCGCGGGTGATTCGGCAATCTCGTCGTTGATCCAGTCGTTGACGAAATCCGGCATGAAATCGAGCACGAAGGGATTGTGATCCCGGTCCCAGGGCTTGCCGTCGACCAGGAACTGGTCGGTGGTGAACGTGTGCTCCGGGCCCGTCGCCCGCGCCAGATCCTCCACGTCGATGGCGCCGCTCTCGATCGCCTCGATGAGTTGTTGCGCGTCTCCCGAAGCGAGCCGCGCCGCGACTTCCGGCGACAGTTGCGGGGCTTGCTCGGAAGATATCCTGAGGCTCGGCGCGCCGTCCTCCGCCCCGATGCGAACGTCGATGCCGGCGGTTTCGGCGGACAGCAGGGCGGCGAGCAGAAAGAAGATGATGCTGGAGAACAGGTACAAGCGGATGGGCGGCGTATAACGAAAACGCCGTCCGGCCAGGTAATCGCGGGTGAGCCGACCCGGCTTGAACAGCAGCGTCGTGAGGGTGCGCGCGAGGCGTGAATCGAGGTCGAGCGTGTCCTGCATGAATTCACGCAGCAGTGCCGGAAAGAAGCGCAGGAAGTTCCGGTCGGGCTGACCGCAGTAATGGCAGAAGGGCCCCTCCAGCTGCGTGCCGCAATTCAGACAGGCGCCCGAGCCCGCCAGTCTGGCGGGTGGCAGCGTCAGCGCCCGATCCCTGCCCGGTTCGGTCACCCTGCCCCCGTCCTCTGGTCCGAGCGGCGCAGCACTTGTCATCTTTGGTCCCCGCTCACAACAGCCCGCGCCCGCGCATCCATTCGCAGGTGTCTGCCAACAGTGTGCGCACCGGGGTGAACGTATAGCCCAGCTCCCGTCGCGCCCGGCTGGAGTCGCAGGGGATGTGGTGGGTGATCAGGGCGGCGCCCTCGGGGGTCAGGTCGGGCGGCTTCCCGGTGATGGCGGCAGCGAGCACGTAGGCCCGCGCTGCGATCGCCAACAGCCACGGGGGAGAGGCCCGGCGCGGCACCCTGCGGCCCAGCAACTCTCCGGTGAGCCGGATGACTTCCAGGAATGGCGTGTCATGGCCCCCGAGGAGGTAATTGGCGCCCGTGCGGCCGGCGTGGAAGGCGGCCACATGGGCCTTGGCCACCTCGCGGACATCCGCGAAGGGCCCGCCGCCGGGCGGTACGCCCGGCAGTTTGCCCTGGCTCACCAAACGGATCATTCGCGACCAGTTGTGCCGGTCGCCGGGGCCCAGGATATGGGCCGGGTTGAGGATCACCGCGTCCAGCGCCCGTTCCCTGACGGCCTGCTTGACGATGCCCTCGGCCACGGACTTGGTGCGCACGTAGTTGATCCAGTCGGCATTGTCGTGGCGTGGGCTGTCCTCGGTGAGCAAGTCGTGCCCAAAGCCCCACACCACGAAACTCGACGTGTGCACCATGCGCCGCGCGCCGCTGGCGAGCGCGGCATCCACGACGTGACGGGTGCCATCCACATTCACGCGTTCCTGGGCAGCGTTTCTTCGCGACCAGATGTTGGTGCTGGCCGCGACATGGAACACGCAGTCGACGGCTGCCGGCATGGCCGCCACCACCGAGCCAGGATCGGTCAGGTCGCCGATGCGCAGGTCGAGATCGAGCGCCTCGATGTCTTCCATTGGCGAGTCTGCGCGTACCAGTGCCGTCACCCGCCAGCCCTGGCGCACCAGTTCCGCGGCGAGGTTTGCGCCCACGAAGCCCGTGGCGCCGGTCAGAAAAGCACTGCGAGTCATATCCTCCGGTAGAATGCGCTGATTCAAACTGGGTTCCGGGCGTGACTAGTATAGCGGTTGCCAGGGACCATCCCGCGGAAATCCGGCGCACGCTGCAATTGGCCACGCCCGTGATGATCGGGCTGGTCGCAAGTCTGGGCATGAATTTCGTCGACACCGTGATGGCGGGGCGGTTGCCGGACAAGGACGTGGCGCTGGCGGCGCTGGCCACCGGCGGCGCGCTGTGGTCCGCGATGCTGATGTTGGCGCTGGGCGTCTTGATGGCGCTGCAACCCGTCGTGGCGCAACTGGACGGTGCCGGCCTGAAGCAGGAGGCCGCGGCGGCGGCCCGCCAGGCCTTCTGGTTGGCATTGGCCGTGGCGCTGCCGTTCACCGGCCTGATGGTCGGGGGTGGCGAGGTGTTGAGCCGGCTCGACGTGGACGCTGCCATCGTACCCACCGCCGATGGCTACCTCGGCGCGCTGGCGTGGGGTGCGCCGGCCATGTGCCTGGTGTTCCTGCTGCGTTTCTTCAGTGAGGGCACCGGTCACACCCGGCCCACGATGTACATCGGCCTATTCGGCGTGGTGGTCAACGTACCGCTCAACTGGGTGCTCATGTTCGGCAAGCTGGGGCTTCCGGCCATGGGTGCGCGCGGCTGCGGCTACGCCACCTCGATCGTCATCTGGCTGCAGGTATTGCTGCTGTGGTGGTACGTGCGCGGCCATCATCATTTTCGTGGATTTGCTCTTTTCAGCCGCTGGGATTGGCCGAATCTCAGCAGCTTGCGGGAAATGTTGCGGATCGGGCTGCCCATCGCGGTCACCATCTTTGTCGAGAGCAGCCTGTTCGTGGCGGCAGCCCTGTTGATCGGGCGGCTGGGCCCGATCCCGACCGCGGGTCACCTGATTGCGATCAATTTTTCGGCACTGATGTTCATGATCCCGGCCGGCTTGACGAGCGCGGTTACCACCCGCGTGGGCAATGCGATCGGCCGCGGGGAACCCGGTGCGGCCCGCTATGCCGGCCTGATCGGACTGTTCCTGGTGCTGTGCTCGCAGACCATCAGCGCGGCCGTCATGCTCCTGTTACCCGGTGCGATCGTGAGCATCTACACCAGCGACGAGACCGTGGCGGCGGTCGCCGTGGCGTTGCTGTTCTACGCCGCCATCTTCCAGCTTCCGGATGGCATCCAGATCTGCGCCGCGGGGGCGCTGCGGGGCCTGAAGGACACGTTCGTGCCCATGTTCTATAACGTTGTTTCCTACTGGCTGGTCGGGCTGACCTGCGGTTATTACCTGACCTTCCAGCGCGAACTCGGCCCGGCCGGCATGTGGATCGGCATGATCGCGGGCTTGAGCATCGGAGCCGTGCTGATGGCTACGCGATTCCTGCGAACCAGCCGACGGCTTCAGGTCAGCGAGGCTGCGACTCCCGTTCCAGGTCCCTGAAGCGGCGCTCCAGTTCGGCGATGCGCGCCTCGCGCCCACGCAGTTCCGGCGCCGACAACGCCTCCTGGCGCGGGCGCCCGGAGCGGAACCGGGGCAGCAGGATGGCCAGCAACACGTAGACGATGCCGGTGGCGAGGGTCTGGATCAGCAGCCCGGCGACGAATACGGCGCGCAGCGCCCAGACATTCCAGCCCAGCCGTTGTGCGAGGTCGGCGCATACGCCCGCCAGCAGGGCATGCTCGTGACGATCGGTGCTCACCGCTCAGGCCTCGTTCGCTTCCGCCGCGCTCGGCGATGCTGCCGAACCGGCAACCCGGGCCCGCAGGGCCTCCAACTCGGCCTCGATGGCCGGGTCGTCGGCAGCGGCCTCGGCTTGCCACGCCGGCGGCGCGAAGCCGCCCACCTCGTACGAGCGCACCCGCGCCTCCAGGCGTTCGACCTGCGACTGCAGGCGATCGAAACGGCCCATGGCCTGACGCAGCTTGCGCTCGTTGGCGGACAGGCGCCTGTCCTCGCGCGGTGGCACCGGGGTGGGCGCATCCCGTCGCAGCATGGCCTTCAGCCGTGACTTGGCCTCCGCGAGCTTCGCTTTGAGGGTGGTCATGTCCTGCTCGAGCCGCGCAATGCGTTCCTGCAGCAGCGCCTGTTCGTCCTGCCTCGCTTGCAATTGCTCGTTGAGCTCCTGCTTGGCCCGCAGCGCGGCGCGCGCCAGGTCCTCGCGTCCGACCGCGACGGCTTTTTCCGCACGCTCCTCCCATTCGGCGAGTTCCGTGCGCAGCCGGTCCGCCGTGCGGTCGGTTTGCTGCTGCTCGGCCAGCAGGTCGGCGGCCGCGAGCCGCGCGTCTTCGCTTGCGTCCTCCATTTCGCGAATGAGCGCCCGCAGCAGTTTCTCCGGATCTTCCGCCTTCTCGATCAGGGCATTGAGGTTGGCGGCAATGACGTACCGGATTCTCGAAAAGGTTCCCATGGATTTGGCTCCTGTGGCAAAAAACGGTCCTGTGTCCTATGGATGCAGGTTCCATGCCAAACAAGGAAATGTGAATTAAAACATCGCCATAAGAACATGTGCGGGCGACGGAACGGGTGCCTGGGTGGTCTGAACGATTACTATTTGGCGAACATATGCCATTCCGGGTGCGACGCGCGCGGGCGCGACATCCCCAAGCGGCCTTGACGGTTCCGAGCCCGGCATGACGTTTGGCGGTTTGTGAGCCGACCTTCGCCTTCATACAATAAGGCTCTGAGAGTCGTGGACGATGCCATGAACAGCCAGCGATCACTGCCGGTGCGTATTCTGCGGGGCCTTTGGCAGGCCATCGACGGGGCCCGCAAGGTCTTCCTGAACCTCCTGTTCCTGCTGCTGATATACCTGCTCTGGGTGCTGGTGCTGAAACCGGAGGAACCGCTGCGCATGCGCGGCAAAACGACCCTGGTGGTCCGCCCTTATGGCGTCGTCGTCGAGGAGTATTCGGGCACGCCCCTGGACCGGGCATTGCAGCAACTCACCACCGTGACCCCGGAGGAAACACGCCTGCGGGATCTCGTGGGCGCCATCGACCGGGCGGCCGATGACGGCCGGATTTCGCAGATGGTGATCGAAACCGACTACATGTGGGGCATCGGGCTGGCCTCATTGCAGGAACTGGAGCGGGCGGTCACCGGATTCAAGGCGCGCGGCAAGCCGGTGGTGGCCATGGCCGATGTGCTCGGTCAGCAACAGTACTACCTGGCGGCGTTGGCGGACGAAATCTGGCTGAGCCCCGACGGCCTGGTATGGATCGACGGCTACTCCAATTACAGGCACTTCTACCGCGACGGGCTCGAGAAGCTGGCAGTCGAGGTTAATCTGTTCCGCGCGGGCGAGTACAAATCGGCCATGGAGCCGTTCGTGCGCGACGACATGTCGCCCGAGGCCAAGGAAGACGCGCTGTTCTGGATCGGCAGCCTGTGGCAGCAATACCTGGACGGGGTTTCGCGCAATCGCGGCGTGCCCCTGGAGACACTCTCGCGAGCCATCGATGAATTCGCCGACCGCATCGAGGCGGTGGAAGGGGATTTTGCCGCGTTCGCACTGCAGCTCGGCCTGGTGGACCGGCTGATCAGCCGGCCGCAGGCGCGCCAGGAGCTGGCGGCCCGGGCTGCACCGAATGACGCGGGTGACAGCTATCGTGCCGTGGGCGTGGAGCATTACCTGGAAATCACCGATGCCGCATTGCGCCCTGCGCCCGCCAACCGGATTGCCGTGGTGGTGGCCGAGGGGGAAATCCTTCCCGGCCATCGTGAGTCCGGCCGGGTGGGCGCCGAATCGACCGCCGGCGAGCTGCGCAGCATCGGCCGTGACAGCGACGTCAAGGCCGTGGTGTTGCGCGTCGACAGCCCCGGGGGCGAGATCATGGCTTCCGAGCTGATCCGCCGCGAGGTCCAGGCGCTGCGTGACGGCGGCCGGACCGTCGTGGTGTCGATGGGTGATGTGGCGGCTTCGGGCGGCTACTGGATTTCGATGGGGGCGGACGAGGTCTGGGCCAGTCCCGCCACCATCACCGGTTCGATCGGTGTCTATGGCATGATCCCGACGTTCGCTGCGACGCTGGACAAGATCGGCATCCATGCGGATGGCGTGGGCACGACCCGCATGGCAGGCAAGTTGCGCATCGACCGGCCGCTGGACCCGGACCTGCGGCGCATTTTCCAGGCCAGCACCGAACACGCGTACCGGGATTTCGTCACCCTGGTGGCGGAGGCGCGCGAGATGAGCCCGGCCGAAGTTCACGAGGTGGCCCGCGGCCGTGTCTGGAGCGGTGCGCAGGCGGTCGAACGCAAGTTGGTCGACCGCACCGGTACGCTGAAGGACGCCATCGATGCTGCCGCACGGATCGCCGGGCTGGGTGCCGATTATGCCGTCACCTGGAGCGAGCCGGAGGTGACGGCGTTCGAGGGCTTCGTGCTGGAACTGACCTCCGGTGCGGCGGTGAGCCTCGGTCGGCACCTCACCGGGGAAGGCCCCATCCACGTCGGCCTGGTCCAGCGTCTGCTGGACGACGTGCAACGCCTGCTGCGCCGGGATGGGGCGCTGACCATCGCTGCCCACTGCCTGTGCGGCATTGAGTAAATGACCGCCCCCGGCGCCGGCGACACGGTGTCCGCCAGCCAGCCCTGGCGCCTCGATGGCCAACTGGCGGTGGTTACCGGGGCCAGCAGTGGCATCGGTCGGGCGATGGCGCTCGAACTCGCCGACCTGGGCGCCGACCTGATGCTGGCCGCGCGCCGCCTGCCGGCGCTGGAAGAGAGCGCAGAGCTCATCCGCACGCGCGCGCCCGCCTGCCGGATATGGATGGTTGCGGCAGACCTCGCCACCGAGGCAGGCAGGGAAGCCCTGTGGGTCGCAATGCAGGCGCGGGGCAGCCTGCAGATCCTGATCAACAATGTCGGATTCAATATTCGCAAACGCATGGAGCACCTCACCCTGGAGGAGTACCGGCAGGTCCAGGAGGTCAATACCACCACTGCGTTTGAACTGTGTCGTCGGCTGTTGCCACTGCTGCGGGCGGGAGCGCCCGCCAGCGTGGTCAACAATGCCTCGGTTGCCGGGCTGACGCACTTGCGCACCGGCGCACCCTACGGCATGAGCAAGGCGGCCCTGATCCAGCTGACCCGCAACCTGGCCGTCGAGTGGGCCCCGTTCGACATACGCGTCAACGCGGTTGCGCCCTGGTATATCGACACGCCGTTGGCGCGCCAGGTGATGGATGACGACCAATACCTGGCGGAAATCCTGTCTCGCACACCCATGGGGCGCGTGGGGACGCCGGAGGAGGTGGCGCGGGTCATGGCCTTCCTGTGCCTGCCAGCGGCCGCGTACGTGACCGGCCAGTGCCTGGCGGTGGATGGTGGCTTCAGTGTCTATGGTTTCTGACGTCGGCGCCGCTATCGCCTGAGTGCGGCGCTCGCGAAAGGGTTTCAGCCGCTGGCGTCGTCCATGCAGGCCGCCCGCAGTCGCCGCCCGCTCTCTTCCACCCCCGCCGTGTCGAGCTGGGCCAGGCAGCGCCCCGCGGCGCGGGTATCCACCATCAGATATTCGCGGTTGTGCGGGTGCAGCTGCGCCATGCGGGTCGTGATCAGCACCGAGCAGAGCAGCCGGGCGCCTACCAGCCCGGGTATCAACTCCAGTTCTTCCGCCCGCAGGGGGTAGACGGCATGGTAGGCGCTGATGAGCGGCAGCAGATCGCGCACGGGATCGCCATGGCCGCTGAGATGATAGGCGCAGGCCACGCCCAATTCGCACACCAGCGGGGCCTCCAGCGCGTCGCCGAAATCGATCACGCCACTGACGCTCCGTTGGTCCTGGGCATCGAGCAGGACATTGTCCGGGTTGAAGTCATTGTGGATCACCTGGGTCCTCAGGCCGGCCAGGCGCGGCAGGGTTCGTGTCGTGCAGGCGTCCAGTGAATCCAGTATCAGCGCCCGCAGGTCGTCGCTGTCGATCGCCTGGGCCATATCGCCGAGGCGCCCTACATGGCGGATGTCCCAGACGAGCTCGCGCCGGGCCGCCGGGCTGCTGATATGAGCCAGGGCCCGATCCAGCCGCGCCAGGGCCGAGCCCAGGGACTCCAGCACTGCGGGCGAAGAAGCGACGTCCCGCAGGAAAATGCCGTCCAGCCAGGTCATCAGGCACACCCGGTGGCGTTTGCCATCCCCGGTGGTGTGGTCTGCGAGCAGGGCGCCATCGCGGGTTCGGCACAAGCCGGGTGTCGGCGGCGCCTGCGGGGCGGCTTGCAGGCCGTCCAGCATGGCGGCGATGAACTCGATCGCCTCGGCATCCTGGCTGTGGTTCCAGATCTTCAGGGTATAGCGGCGGCCATCGCTGGCGTCGATTCGAAAATTGCGGTCGCGCTCGCTGTCCAGGGCGGAGGCGGTGCCCTGCACGCCGAAATGACGATGGGCCAGCTCGGCGGCCTCGGCGCTCCCGACTGCGGGCCTCGCGGTCCGCATGGTCTGCAGCCGCCCGCTCATGCGCGCGGATGGAATATTGTGGCTCGGAAAACGGCTTCCGGCATGGACGGGTGGGCGGCTCGCTGGCCTACCGGGCCTGGGTCACGTCCGGCAGGCCGCTGTGCAGGAACCACCGCTGGCGCTCCTCGTTCCAGTGCCATTCCTGTCGGTCCATGACCGATCGCTCGACGGCGCGGTTCTTGTTGAACATCCGGATTTCCACCACCTGCTGCACGCGCGTGCCCTCGTCCATCGGCACGGCCGAGCGAACCGTGTACTGGGTCACCCGGAACAGCCGCAGGCGCTCCATGTCCAGTGGGGTGATCGGATGCTCCGAGAGGTGCTCTGGCGCCAGAAAGTCGAGCGCCGCATCCCATTGGCTCCAGCGAATCACGGTTTCGTACTGGAGCAGGGTCTCATCCAGGGAGGTGGCCTTGGGATCGGTCGCGCAGCCGCTGGCAAGCAGCACTGCCAGCAGCAGCCCGGCCAGCCGGCATAAGGGTCGTGATGACTTGATCATGGGTTTCTCGGCGGGTCCTTGGTCCAGGGGAAAAGTACGCGTTACCGCGCTTCAGGTCCAGCTATTCAACCGGCGGCCCGGAGCAGGGCCCGGGGCTGAAACGGGTCACGCCGTTGGCGCGCGCGACGCAGGCGTTACCGTAGGTTTTGCCGTCGCAGCCGCATACCGGGTCGTATTGCATGGTACAGGCGACCGGTGGCGCTGGCGGCTCGACCCGGCACCCGGCCTCATCGCCGGCGGTCTCCATGCGCGCGGCGCAGGCCGCCATCACGGTGACCAGCAGGGCACCCAGCAGGGCTTTGGGCAGGCGCTCAACCATGGAAATGCCGCCATATCAACGTGCCCCACACGCACGCGATGAGGAGCAGTGCCAGCAGCACCGCGGCGGATCCCATGTCCTTGGCCTGGCCGGACAACTCGTGCCGCTCGTCCCCGATGCGGTCGATGGTGGTCTCGATGGCGGTATTGAGCAGTTCCACGATCAGCAGGATGAACAGCGGCACCACCAGCAGCAGCCATTCCAGCAGATGGGTCTGCAACCAGAAGGAGGCCGCAAAAAGCGCAGCAACCAGCAACAGCTCCTGCCGAAAGGCCGCCTCGTTCCGAAACGTCGCCCGCAGCCCGCGCAGCGAATACCGGGTCGCATCGATCAGCCGTGCCGTGCCGGACTTGCCCGGTTTCATCGCACGCGCACGTACTGCCCGTCGAACACCGTGGTCCAGCTCTTGCCATCGGCACTGGTCTGCCAGTGCTGCCTGACCGAGCCGTCCGCATTGGGCGTCCAGCGGATGCGGTTCATCACCTCCCTGCCATCCGGCCCGGCCCGGGTCCCGCTCAGCACCATGTGGCCATCGGTGAACCCGCCATCGAGCAGCAACAGGACGCCGCTGGCGTCGACCCAGGTCTGGTGCCAGCGCCCACTGGCCTGGTCGTAGACATTCAGGCTGCTGCCCGACCAGCCGCTGACACTCGTCCAGGCCTCACTCAGCACGCAGCCATCGTGGCGCAGTTCGATGGTGTTGGCGCCCGCCGGCTGGCCGTTCTGGGTGACGGTCCAGTCACCGATCCAGAAATCGAACTGCCGGTGCTGTTCGCTGCTGCAGGGCTTCTGCGGCGACGCCCCGGCGGGCTCCGCCGGTGCTGCGGCCTGCTCCGCCAGAGCGGGCGCGCTGCCGATCAGAAGGCTGAATATCAAGGCTCGCATCTGGCTCCTCGCAGGGCGCGCAGGGCCCCGGGCGTTGCCGCGGGACGGGCGCGGATTCGTGCTAACATCCGCGTCACTTTACCATCCTTCCTTCGCGCCACGCATGCTGAAGATCGCTACCTGGAACGTCAACTCCCTGAACGTGCGCCTGCCGCACGTGCAGGCCTGGTGCCACGAAGCCCGGCCAGACATCCTGGCCCTGCAGGAGACCAAGCTCACCGACGATCGGTTCCCCGAGGCGGAGTTGCGCGAGGCGGGCTACCTCAGCGTGTACGCAGGCCAGAAGACCTACAACGGGGTCGCCATTCTCAGCCGCGAGCCGGGGGCGGACCCCGTCACGGACGTTCCCGGGCTCGACGACCCGCAACGACGCGTGCTGGCAGCCACTTACGGTGACCTGCGGGTCATCAACCTGTATGTGGTCAATGGCCAGGAGGTCGGTTCGGAGAAATTCGACTACAAGCTGGAGTGGCTGGCCCGGGTCACCGACTGGGTCGCCGCGGAGCTGGCCCGGCATCCGCGCCTGGTGGTGCTCGGGGACTTCAACGTGGCTCCCGACGACCGCGACGTGCATGACCCGGAAGCCTGGCACGAGCGGATCCTGTGCAGCACCCCGGAGCGCGAGGCACTGCAGCGCATGCTGGATGTCGGTCTGGTGGATACCTTTCGGCAGTTCGATCAGCCGGAGCGCTCATTCAGCTGGTGGGATTACCGCATGGCGGCCTTCCGCCGCGACATGGGCCTGCGCATCGACCTGATCCTGGCCTCGGAAACCCTGTCCCGGCAGTGTCGGGCCAGTTACATCGACAAGGAGCCGCGCCGCCAGGAGCGGCCTTCGGATCACACGCCGGTCATCGCCGAGTTCTCCTGACTCCGCGGCCACCGGCGCTCAGTCGCAGGCGAAGTCGGTCTCGCCAACCGGGCGGCACTGGGGTGGAAAGCCGTGTTGCCGCCAGAACCCCAGGTAGTGCGCCGCGGCCGCCTGTTTGAAGTGCGCGGTCTTGCGGAATTCCCGCAACATGGGCTGCCAGCCTGCCCGTCCATCGACCAGCGGTGAGAAGCAGTCGTAGCGTCGCAGCGCCAGGGCCACCTCGCTAAAATTGCACAGCCCGAGGTTGCTTTCCGCGGCCCATTGCTGCCAGCGGGCAACGCGCGCGGCGTGGTCCTGCTCGGGATGCTCCAAGGCATCGATCCAGTCCCTGACCGGGGCGTACTCGGCCCGCACTGAGGCCGCCGCCAGCACCAGGGCGGTAACCCGCTGACCGCTGCGCAGGTAATGCGGCAGGAAGGATGAGGTCACCGAGTGGAAATTGTGCTCCAGGGTTTCCTCGAGCAACGCGATCGCCCGCTCTTCTTGGCCGGCAAACAGCAGCGCCTCGGCCAGGTGCTGGCGACAATTCTGGTAAGCCGGGTCGATGGACAGGCAGCGCTCCAGGTCGGCAATGGCTTCTGCGAAGTAGCCGAGGTCCTTGTACATGATGCCGCGCCACAGCCAGGCGGTGGCGTTCTTCGGGTCACTCGCGGTGGCCGTATCGAGATCCTCCATGCCAGCCACGAAGCCTGGGCCGCGTTCGCTCACATACATGCCCCGGACCGCGTAGGGCATGGACAGGCCCGGATCGATCTCCAGCGCCCGATTGGCCGCTTCGAAGGCCAGCCCGTTATGGTCGATGCCGTCGCCCGCGAGCCATGAGGCGCTCACCAGGTGCGCCGCGGCGAGGCCCTCCCAGGCGCGCGCGAAGTTGAGGTCCATGGCGATCGCCTGTTCGAACAGTCGGATGCTCTCGGCCAGGTTCTTGCGGGCCACGAACAGGCTGCGCGCCTTCAGGTACAGCTGGTAGGCATCGAGATTGGTGGTGTCGGCCTCGACGGTGACCGCGTCGAGGCCGGTGCCCAGCTCCTGCCGCAAGGCCGCGACGATGGCATTGGCGATTTCGTCCTGGATGGTGAAGATGTCGGTCAGCTCGCGGTCGAAGGTGTCGGACCAGAGGTGGCGGTCACTGTCCGTGTCGATCAACTGCGCGGTGATCCGCACACGGTTTGCAGCCCTGCGAACGCTGCCCTCCAGGATGTGGTCGACCTTCAGTTCCCGTGCGATGTCCGGAATGTTCCGGTTGGCGCCCTTGTAGGTGAACGAAGAAGTGCGGGAGGCCACCTTGAGGCCCTCCACGCGTACCAGCAGGTTGAGCAGCTCCTCCGAGATGCCGTCGGAGAAAAATTCCTGCTCGGGGTCATTGCTCAGGTTGACGAAGGGCAGTACGGCGATGGAGGGCTCGGTGCCCTCGGCCCGTTCGCGCCGTGCCGTATCGCCGGCCACCTCCCCGGTGGCCGGCGCCGTTGGCTGGCGTGGTTCCAGGCTCGCTCGCTCGTAGACGAAATAGGCCACCGCCAGGAACAGCACGATGATGATGGTGCGGTCCAGTTTGCGTCCGGTCAGGTGGGTGATGGACTGGTCGCGATCGACATCCTTCTCCCGCTTGATGCCGTCCGGGGTCAATTCGAATGCCCAGGCGAGGATCAGCGCCGGGATGAAGCCGACCACGAGCAGCAGCACGACCAACTTGCCGGCCCAGTCAGGCAACGCGAGCAATTCGGTCAGCACCTCGGCCAGCTGCAACAGCAGCCAGGAAGCCACCAGGTACGCGATGCCGACGCGAAACACGTTACGGCGCTTGAGTTCGCTGATCAGGGACACGGTTGCCTCGATGTGTTGCCGTGCGAGGTCACCATCGTACTTGCTCACGGGCCAGTTGCAAAAGCCCCCGCGCTGCAGGCCATGCGCGCGGCACGCCGCGCCCGTCACGCAGCGTCAGTAGAGCGGCACCTCGGGATCGATCTCCTTCGACCAGGCGTCGATACCGCCCGCCAGGTTATGCACGGCTGTGAAGCCCTGTTTGCGGAAGTGCTCCGCGGCCACCTGGCTGCGGTTGCCGGTGTGGCAGTAGAAGACCATCTCGGTATCCTTGGACAAGCCTTCCAATCGCTGCATGAGCTCCGCATCCAGCAAGTCGGAAGGTTCGATGACCGCTTTCTGGCGCTCGTCGGGGGTGCGCACATCGACCAGCAGGAGGCCTCCAGACTGCATCTTCTGCTGCAGTTCCTGCACCGACATCTGGGCGACCGGGGGCGGCGCCTTGGGCAGGGTGACGGCCAGGCCTTCGCCCTGCACGGTTTCCACCCAATCGATCTCGGCGCCGTCTGCGCGCTGCGCGGAGGCGAGATCGAACAGCAGGGTGATCCCGTTGCAATCGACGCTCAGCTCATGCCCCTGCGCCGGCGCGAGGTTGAACTGCGACTGCCAGTTGGCATCGACCTGGAAATGCAGGCCCACCCCCTCGTGGCCCTGCATGGCGGCCCGAATCACCTCCGCGGCCTTGTCGCTGATCGTTACCCGGGGCGGGGTTCGGTCGGGCGCCTCCAGCCCCAGCTGGGCATGCAGTTCGCCGCTGTTGAACATCGAGGTGACGATGTCGCAGCCGCCGACCAACTCGCCATCCACGTAGAGCTGCGGAATGGTTGGCCAATTGCCGAAGGCCTTGATGCCCTCCCGGATGGCCTCGTCCTCGAGCACATCCACGCTGTGATAGTCCGGCAACAGGCTGTCCAGCAGCGCGGCGGTGCGTGCGGAAAACCCGCACAGGGGTTGGCGAGGAGTGCCTTTCATGAACAGCACCACGCGGTTGCTCTGCAGGTGCTGCTCGATCCTGGCCCGGGTTTCTTCGCTGAGTTGCATTGCGGTCATCCTGGAGGGTTCAGCCTCATTAAATGGGGTGTCGGCGGCGCATTTCAAGATTCGCGGGGGTCGAACCACTCGCCGTAGTCAATGGTCAGCTCCTCGTCGCGGTCAATGTCCCGGTCGGCGTACAACTCCCGGCCGTCCAGGTAGCAGTTGGGTTCGCGGGAATGGTTCACGAAGCGCATTTCATTGCTGCCATCGTAGCCGAGCCATGGCCCACCCGGCTGATCCTGCACCCACAGCACGTGGGCGCCATCCTCGCTGGTTTCCTGGCCCGCATAAAAGCCGATCCGGGTGCCGCAGGCGATGGCAATTTGCGCGAACAGGCCCAGACCGTGGATGGCGGATTCCGCCACGTATACCAGCGCAGGCCGCTCGGCGATGACCACGGCTCGCGTCACTGGCCGAGGCTGTCGCCCACGAGCCTGCGCGAGCGCTCGTCGTAGCGGATGCCGCCCGGAAATGCGACCCCGCCGGCCGCCAGGCCCTGTTCCCGAATTGCGGCGTGCAATGCGTTCAGGCCGGCCGGCGTGAGCGGATAGTAATTGTGCTGCTGCCCCGCATCGATGACGGTGACCGCGATGCTGCCGAGGTCGCCGGCGCTGTGTTCCGTGACCGGGGCCGTGTCGCGGCTGGGCGCCTGGGCGGACTTTTCCACCAGGAAGGTGCCAGCCAGGGCTTCGGCATCCCGCCCCGGCAGGTGCTGGAGCACCGTCACGGCATGGGCCTGCAGTGTCGTCAGGTACTGCCGGTACTCGCGCGTCCAGTCCGCATAGGCGCGGGCCAGTTGATTCTTGATGGCGGGCTCGCCGGCCCCGGCACCCGTCGCCGCCCAGTGGTCGAAGGTCTCAAAACGGGCATGCACGGCACCTTCGCGCCAGCAGAAGCTTTGCCCGCCCCGCCCGATTGCTTCGAGAGGCTCCGGGCGGTCGCTCAGCGCCGCATCGAGCAGCTCCCAAAGCGCCAGGAAACCGAAATGCTCGAGTTGCAGCCGCAGCAGCGCCTGCAAATCGGTCAGGGTCATGAACCGGGCATGCTGCACGCCGATTCCGAAATGTACTTCCAGGGCTTTGGCCGAGTGCGCCGAGAGCTGGCCGCTGTCGAGAAAGCGGTGTTCCATCTCGCGCGCGATGGGCCCCAACGTCGCGGGTTCGCCCGACACCAGCAGCGGTATGCACTGCAACAGGCCGAGCGGGATGTCCTGCTCGGGCTGCAATGCCGCGTGTGGCATGCGGCCGTCTTCGACAGGCAGGCTCAGCTGGCGTGGCTGAAACGCCTGGTCGGGCAGGCTCTCGAGCAGGAGACCTTCGAGGGCGCCGAACACCGGGAAGCCTGGCCGCAAGAGCTGGGTCTGGTCGAACAGCGCGCCCGGCATGGTGAGTGCGCAGGCACCGAGCCCGGGGAACATGCCGACCAGGTCAGCCGCCAGGTGCGCGAGCATCTGTTCGGCGGGTGCGCCCTCCAGCAGCCTGGGCCGGGTCGCGAACTCGCCATGGTAGCGGGTCGAGTCTGTCTCGATCGCCACCAGGATTTGCATGTGCTGCAAGCCGGCCACGGCTCAGGCGTTTGCTGTCGGGGTGGGACGACCGGCAGCTTTCGAGCGGCCGCAGGTCACGGCCTCAGAGCAGGGAGAACGGCGACCGCTCGCCGCCGCCGCCGCGGCGGGACCGCCGGCGTCGCCGGCGCATGCGGGAGTGCAGTTGCTGCCGGCGCTGTTCCAGCCAGTCCTCTTTTTCCGGTGCGCTGGCATCGGCGCCGAGCCGGCTGGTCTCCGCGGCGCGAAAGATGACGAAGTCCCGATAGGCCTGGATCTCGTGCTTGAGTTCCTCGTTGACCAGTTCGATCATGATGGCATCGTCGAGAAAACCGAGGCCGGGAATATCGTCCGGAATCAGGTCTTCGGCCTCGGAAAAGTAGGCCAGCGCATCGACCACCCGCTTGCGGTCTTCTTCCTCCAGGCCCCAGCCATCGTCCATCACCATGCCGATCAGCGTATCCAGTTCGTTCATGCGGTCGCGGATGAAACTGCAGGTCTCCGAGCGATTGACCTTGGACAGCAGCTCGCGGGCATTGTCCACGATCTGGCGGACCGTGAGTTCGCTGGAGGCCTCCCTGGCCCTGGCCATCACTTCACGGAAATGCTCGAGGTCGGACTCGCCGAGTTCAAATGAAATTTTCATTGACTTGGGCTCGCTGGGCGCCTGGACGGTCTAGCCTAACCGGCACCCCCAGGCCCGTCAATGTGGCTCCGGTCGCGGGCTCGGGTTCAGCGGAACTGGCCGCTCCGGCCGGGCACAGGGTACAGCCGGCCGTTGGACTGGAACGGGAGTTCGCTGTCGCCCGCCGTCTGCAGCGAGCCGCGCAGCTGGTAGGGCAGGTTGGTGTGTGCGCCATCCTCGAGCGCGGCCAGCAGCCGGCGCCCTGTTTCGCTGGCCGGCAGGCGCAGCGAGAGGGTTTCCTTGCCATTGGCGCTGATGATTGCCGTCAGGGGACCCTCGTGGGCGGTCAGCTCGGTTTCCTGCACCGTGAGCGTCAGTTGCAGATACTGGACTTCCATCGGCTCGTCGTTGATGTTGCGCAGCCCGAGCTCCAGTTGCAGGGCCGTGCCGTCCAGCCTCAGGGCATTGACCTGGGCAAAGGGCGGCTGGCCCCGCACGACCTTGGGACCGCAGGCGGCCACCATCAAGCCCGCCGTGAGCGCGGCGAGCATGATGCTGCGCAAGTACCTGGTCATTCGCTATCCCTGGTTTGGCCCCGTCGCTCCGCCAGCGGTTTCGCGGTGGGAGCGTACGCGTGGCATTTTACGCGATGCTGTGGGTTGCCGTTGCCCGGATGGTCACCGGGCGCCTCCTGCCGGCACACCGCCATCGCTTGTTCACAGCGCGACTCGAAGGCACAGCCGGTCGTCGCAGGCTTGCGGCTGAGCTGGCCCGGTAGGGCGGGGCGCTCGCGCCGGGCCGATGGATCCGGGTCCGGCACCGCTGCCAGCAATGCGCGGGTATAGGGATGGAGCGGCTGCCGGAACAGGTCATCGCGGGATGCGGTCTCGACCAGTTGGCCGCGATACATGACACCAACCCGGTCGGCCACCTGCTGGATCACCGCCAGATCGTGCGATATGAACAGGAAGGCGATACCGCGCTCGCGTTGCAGCTCCCGGACCAGTTCCAGCACCTGCGCCTGGACCGAGACGTCGAGCGCGGACACCGCCTCGTCGGCAACCACCAGGTCCGGGCCCGGCAGCAGGGCGCGCGCGATACAGACGCGCTGGCGCTGGCCGCTCGAGAGTTGGTGCGGGTAGCGGTTCAAGACGCCCGCATCGAGCCCGACCTCGGCCAGGCCCGCGACGATTCGATCCTCACGTTCCCGTGGCGAGCCAAGCCGAAACTGCTGCAGCGGCTCGTGCAGCGACTGCCCGATGGTGCGGCGCGGACTGAGCGCTGTCATCGGATCCTGGAACACCACCTGCATCCTGCGGCGCGCCTGGCGCAGCTCGGCTGGACCGGCAGCCAGGAGGTCCCGCCCGGCAAACAGCACGCGGCCCGCCTGGGGCCGCAGCAGCCGCAGCAGGCACCGCGCCAGCGTGCTCTTGCCGGAACCGGACTCCCCGACCAGTCCGAATACCTGGCCCGGCGCGATGGCGAAGCTGACCCGTTCGACTGCCGCCAGGCCAGGCCCCTGGCCGCGAAATACCCCGTGCTGAGCCGGGAAGCGATAGCTCAGGTGCTGCACTTGCAGCAGCGGGCCGGTGGTATTCATGGGGTGTGCGAATCGCGCAGCGGATGGTGGCAGGCGACGCGGGAGGCGTGGATGCGCTGCTCCGCGGGGGCCTGGCGGCTGCACAGGTCGGAGGCGCGCCCGCACCGCGCGGCGAAGTGGCAGCCCGGGGGCAGTTCGCCGGACGTCGGGACCTGGCCCGGGATGGGGCTGACGGGCAGGGGCTCGCCGTGGGCGATCCGCGGCGTGGCAGCGAGCAATCCGGCCGTGTAGGGATGGCGGGGCCGGGCAAACAGGTCCACGCAGCGGGCCTGCTCGACGATCCGTCCGCAATACATGACCAGGATCTCGTCACAGCACTGTGCCACCACGCCGAGATCGTGCGACACCAGCAGGATCGCGGAGCCGGTCTGCCGTTGGAGGTGCTTCAGTTGGTCCAGCACGACGGCCTGGGTGGTCACGTCGAGCGAGGTGGTGGGCTCGTCGGCGATCAGAAGCCGGGGCCGGCAGGCCAACGCCAGGGCGATCATGGCCAGTTGCCGCATGCCACCGGACAGTTGATGCGGAAAAGCCTGGTAGACGTCCTCCGGTTCGAGGAATCCCACTTGCGCCAGGGATTCCAGGGTCAGGGCACGGGCTGCGGGACGGCGCAGGCTGCGCAGGCGCCGTAGCACGGTGGCCAACTGGACACCCACCCGGATCACCGGGTCGAAGGCGGTGGCGGGTTCCTGGAAGATCATGGCCATGTCCCGGCCGCGCATGTGGCGCAGGTCGCGCATCGCGCAGCGCGTCAGGTCGAGTCCGCCGAGGCGAATCGAACCGCTGCAGCGGAGCGATCCACTGCGTGGCAGCAGGCCCATGAGGGCGAGCGCCGTCAGGGATTTGCCGCAGCCCGACTCACCGACCAGGCCCACGATCTCACCGGCCGGCAAGGTGAAGCTGAGATGGTCGACCAGCCTGACGCTGCGCGGTCCCCGGTGAGCCGAGATGCACAGTTCGGATACTTCGAGCAAGGCTGCGCTCACGATGCGATATCCCGGGCGTCGAGCGCGTCCTGCATGCTGTCGGCCAGCAGGTTGAAGCCCATCAACAGCAGAAACAGGAAGCCGGAGGCCGCCAGGAAGCTGCCGAGGCGCCCAGCGAGAACCTCCTGGGTGCTCTCGGCCAGCATCAGCCCCCAGCTGACGCCATCCTGGATGCCGAGGCCCAGAAAGCTCAGGATGACCTCGGTCTTGATGGCGGCCACGAATACCAGCGTGGCCTGGACCATGAGGATGTGCAGCGTATTCGGCAGCACGTGGCGAACCAGGATCAAGGCGCCCGGCAAGCCCATGCTGCGCGCCGCATCCACGAATGCCTGCTCCTTGAGGCGCATGACTTCGCCACGAACCAGACGGCCGGTGCTGGTCCAGAAGGTCGCCACCATCGCGATGTGCATGGCCCAGGCGTGGCCTTGCAGGGCAAAGGCCACCGCCGCCACGAACAGGTAGAAGGGGATGGAGTCGAGCACGCCTTTCAGCCACAGGATGATCTCGTCCAGTACGCCGTGGCTGAACCAGCCCGCCAGCGCTCCCGCCAGCGCTCCGATGAGTGTTGAGAATATGGCCACGACCACGCCCACCTGGAATGCGGTCACCGTGCTGAAGATTGCCCGATCCCGGACGTCCTGGCCCAGCAGGTTGGTGCCAAACCAGTGCTCCGCTCCAGGGGGCTCCCAGCGCCCGCCGCTGATCTCGGACCAGCCCGGGCCCAGCAGGCCCAGCCACGCTCCCACGGCCATGGCCAGGAACAGGGCCACGATCACGAACCCGGCGAGCCCGGCGCGGTCGTGGCGGATATGGCGCCACAAGGCACTCGCCCGTCCGGGTCGCTCGGGCAGCCAGGCGGCCGTGTCGAAAGCGGGGCTGCTGACGAATCTCATAAGGCCGCGACCCGCGGGTCGGCCAGGCGATAGCAGATGTCGGCCAGCAGCTGCAACAGCACGAACATGACCGCCGTCAGGCCAACCACCGCCTTCAGCACCGTTTGGTCACCGCTGGTGATCGCCTCGAACGTCGCCTTGCCGATGCCCGGGATGCCGAAGTAGCTCTCGAGCAGCAGGCTGCCGGAAATCACGATCAGCGGCATGGAAAACATCAGCCGTGTGAGAATCGGAATGAGCGCATTCCGAAGCACATGCCCGAACAGCACCCGGCCGGGCGTCGCCCCGAAGGACTCTGCGGTGCGCACGTGGTCACGGCCCAGTTCCTCCGCCAGCACGGCGCGATAGAAACGCGTGTTGTAGCCGAGCGTCACGAGGATCAGTGCCAGGCTCGGAACCGTGACATACCACAGGTAACTGGTGAAGCCGGATACCGCCCAGCCCCGCGCCGGAAACCAGTTGACGCCCCAGGGCGTGCACAACAGCCACTGCAGCAGGATGATGATCACCAGAAAGCTGACGCTCATGCCGATCACCGACGCGCCCATGACCAGCCTGTCCAGCCAGCCGCCGCGCCACCAGGCCGCCAGCAAGCCGAGCAGCACGCCCAGGGCATTTCCCAGCACGAAGCCCGGCAACACCAGCGCCAGCGAGATGGGCAGCGTGCGCGCGATAAGGCCGGTGACCGGCTCACCGGAGGATTCCGAATGTCCCAGGTCCAGGGTTGCGAGCTCCTGCAGGTACGCCACGTACCGCTGAAGGAAGGGTCGATCGTAGCCGAGTTGTCGACGCACCTCTTCGATCTGTCCGGAGGTCGGGTTTTTGCCCAGCAGTTCGTAAGTCTTGTCGGGTCCGAAATAGACCATCAGCAGGAAGCTGACGAAAGTCACACCCAGGATCAGCGGGATCCCGGCCAGCAGCTTGCGCATGATGTAACCGGGCACCTTCATCCCTCTTCGCGGCCAGCGGTTCTGACATCCACGAAGCGCAGGAAATAGCCGCCGACGAATGCGCGGTCGGGCAGCATCACCAGGTCGCGGTCCCACAGGAACAGCAGCGTACGGGCAATGCCGCTGATGGTGGCGCAATCGGACATGACCAGCTGGTTCATGCGGCGATACAGACGGGTGCGTTCCTCCGAAGGCAGCATGCCGGCCGCGAGCCGGTACAGGCGGTCGTACTCCGCGTTATTGTAGTTGGAGGAATTGGAGCCCGGTGATGCGTTGGGACCGAAGAACAGCTGCATCGTGTTCTCGGCATCCGGGTAGTCCATGTTCCAGCTGCTGGTGATGAGCATGATCTCGCGTCGGGCATAGGCGCGCGCGTAGTCGCCGTAAGTTGCGTAAGTGAGCGGCTTGACCTTGTCGCGCGGCCAGCCCAACTCCTCCATGAAGGCGCGGAATTGCTCGAACATCTGCCGCTCGGTGACGTTGGCGGGAAAACCGTATTCCAGCACCGGCAGGTTGTCGGGCGTCCAGCCATGGTCCCTGAGCAATTGCCTCGCCGTCGCCAGGTCGTAACGGATGTACTCCTGCCCCCCGGCGGCATCGAATTCCGGGGCCACCGGCGGGATGATGCCGGGAAATACCTGGCCGATGCCGTAGTAGAAAATCTCGTTGCGCCGCTGCCAGTCGAAAGCCTTGACGATGGCGCAGCGTAACGCCCGGTTGCGCTCCTCGCGCGTCGGTTCCGGGTGATAACCGACGCGCGGGTCGGCGAGGTTGAAGTGGGTGTATACGAAGCCCGACTCCAGCGATGCCCCGAAACCGAATGCCTCGGCAAACTCCGCCGCCGGGACCACCGGGTGGCGACTCGCCAGCACCTGGTCGAACTGCGTCGCGGGCACCTTGGTGAACTGGATGTCGCCGCTCAAGAACGCGTTCCAGCGTGCCGCATCCTCGCCGATGAACTCGACCTGCAGCCGATCGAGGAACGGCGGCGAGCGTCCTTCTAAAGTCTCCAGGCCAAGGCCAGACTGGCTCGCCGGGTCGAAGCCCTCGGTCGCCAGCTCGAATGGCTCACGGCGGAAATCGGGATTGCGCACCATCACGGCGCGGGCGCTGTCGATGCTGCGCAGGCGAAACGGTCCCGAGCCGACCGGATGGTTCGAGAACGCGGGCCCGTAGTGATCGACTGCCTCGCGCGGAACCACGGCGGCGAAACCCTGCGCCAGCGTGTGCAGCAACTGTGGGAACTCTCGCGTCAGGACGATGCGGATGGTGTGATCGTCGAGGGCCTGCAGCCCCGGTACCGGTCGCGCATAATCGGCGCCAGCGGCCTTCCATTCATCCAGGCCCACGATCCGGCCCTGCCACAACCAGGCGCCCTGCGTCATGGTTGCGGGATCGAAGTGGCGCTTGATCGAATACACGAAATCCTCGGCCGTCACCTCGCGCCCGGATCCGCCGGGGAACGCCGGGTCATCGATGAACCGCACACCGTGCTTGATGCGAATGGTGTAGCTGAGCCCATCCGGGGAAACCTCGGGCATGCCCTCTGCCAGGTTGGGTGCCAGGGCGTACGGTCGGGCAAGGTAGCGGTAGCGGTACAGCGTGTCGTACAGGTTGACGACCAGGAAGTTGGCGTACAGGGTGCCGGCGCGCACCGGGTCCAGCGAGCCGGGCGCGCCGTCCAGTGAATGCACGTAACTGCGCTCGCCGGGAGGCCCGGCAGGGGGTGAGTTCGGCCCACAGGCGAGCAGCAGCGCACATGCCCCCAGCAGGACCACTCCGTTCCAATACTGCAGCGGCGCGAGTCTTCGCACTTACCTGTCCTGTGTGATCGCGCCAGCTTAGCCCGCGCCAATCGGCCAAACAAGCGCACGCGCCCGGTGGCCCCGCCGCATCTTGGACCTGCGCGTCAGTCCCGGCGGTGTCCGCTTAGGGTTCGTCTTCCAGGAAGGCGTCGTAGTCCGTCACGGGCGGATCGCCGTCATAGATCTTGAATTCGCGATTCTGGAGGTAGCTGTCGCGAACCAGCGTGTAGGGGTCGTAGGCCTCTTCGAGCGCCGCGTCGGCATCCAGGAAACTGGCGCGGCGCTGGATCAGGTCGATGATCAACGGCGCGTACATGTCCTCCTCCCTGATCGCATAGGAGACCGGATGCAGGTATCCATAAAAACTCCGACCCAGCGTGTCGCGCACGGTAAACGGGCCGAGGAACGGCATGACCAGGTAGCGGCTGTCGGTCCAGCCCCAGGTGGCCAGGGTCTGGCCGAAATCCTCGTCGTACGCGGGCATGCCGACGCGGGTGGCCACGTCGAAAAAACCCAGCAGGCCAAACACGGTGTTGAACAGGAAGCGGCTGGTGCTGATGCCACTCTCCCTGAACTTTCCCTGCATCAGCTGGTTGAAGAAGGTTACCGGGTAGTCCAGATTCCGGAAAAAATTGGCCACCCCGCGCTGCAGGGGATCCGGCATGACCGTATCGTAGGCGACCGCCACCGGGCGGCCGAGGTAGCGGTCGAATTTCATGTTGAAGCTGTGGATTTTGCGGTTGTAGCCCTCCCACGGGTCACGCTCGGGGTCGGTGTGGCGGTTCTGGGTGCCGGCGCAGGCGGCCACGGCCAGCGTCACCAGCAGGACCGCGGCAAGCCGGGCCGGGCGCTCGATTCGACTCATCATCCCGAAGCCTCCGCCGCTACACGATTGGCCGGGCGGTGCAGGTCCAGCAATTCATCCGCCGCGCACAGCGCGGCCAGGCGCAACAGATCCTCGGGGGCATTGCGGATGCGAAGCCGCCCACCCGCTCGGGACTGCCATTCCAGCAGCAACGCGAGCCCCGCGCTGTCGACCTGGTTTACCCCTTCCAGGTCGATCGCCGCCAGCGTGCGGTCTCGCGCCACGCTGCGCTGCCATACCTGCCACACGCGGGTCACGTTTTCGAATGTCAGGGCGCCCGCGAGATGGAGGGTGCCGTACTCATCCAGTCGCGCTTCCATGGCTCAGTCGCTGAGCACCAGTTGCCCCTGGTTAAGACGGGCAATGACGGCGTCAAGACCTTCTGCCTGGACTTCCGGCATGATCTGATTGCGGTAGGTGGTGACGTAGGAAATGCCCTCCACGACGACGTCGAACGCTTTCCAGCCGCCATCGGTCCTGCGGAACACATAATCGACCGGGGCAAAACCGCCGGACTCCAGCCGTACCCGGGTGCGCACGCGCGTCATGCGCTCGTTGAGCTCCCCTCGCAGCGGCAAGACCTCCAGTTGCTCTTCGCTGCGGAACTGCAACAGGCCTTCCGCATAGCGGTTGATCAGCAGGTTGCTCATCGCCTCGGTAAACGCGTCCAGCTGCTCGGCGCTGGCGTCGCGCCCGGAGCGTCCCAGGATCAGGCGCCCGGCATAACGGACATCCAGCAGCGGCAGGAGGTCCTCGCGCACCACGTCCTTGAGCAATTCCGGGCGCTGGTGGTATTGCGCGTGGTTCTCGTTGAGGCGGGTCAGAATCCGCCCGGCGGTGTCACTGACCAGTTGGGCCGGGTCGTCCAGGTGGCTGCTGGCCGGCAACGGGGTGGCCGCCAGCCAGGCGCAAGCCAGCAGAATGCCGGTCCGGGGTGTTTTCATGGCTCATCCTCCGCCTCGGGTTCGCTCCGCGTGTTGAACAGGTACTTGCTGACCAGCTGTTCCAGCACCACGGCCGATTGGGTGACGAACAGCTCGTCACCATCCTGGAGGACCTCAAGATCTCCGCCAGGTTCCAGCCCGATGTACCGATCGCCGAGCACGCCGCTGGTCAGCACGGAGGCGCTGCTGTCGATCGGGATTTCGTCGAAGCGCTGATCGAGGCGCATGGTGACGACCGCCTCGAAGCTCAGCGGATCGAGGGTGATGGACTCGATCTCTCCCACCGTGACCCCGCCGATCTTGACCGGTGCACGGTCCTTCAGATCGGCGACGTTGGTGAAGCGGGCGGAGACGTAGTAGGCCTCGTCGCCCAGCTCCTTGCCGTAATCGGTGGCCCGGGTCGCCAACCAGATCAGCGCGAATATCCCCAGTAGCAGGAAGATTCCGGAGGCCAGTTCCACTTTGTAGTTTGCACGCATGATTGCATCCGCCTTAGCCGTTACGACCGACGTTCAGGTGAAGAACGAGGTCATGATGAAGTCGAAAACGAGGATCAGCACCGAACTCAGTACCACCGTGTTGGTGGTTGCGGTCCCCACGCCTGCGCCGGTGGGCTTCGCGTGGAACCCGAAATACACCGCCACCAGGCTCACCAGTCCGCCGAACACCAGGCTCTTCCAGATGCCGCCGATGAAGTCCTCTTGGAAATACACGCCGTTTTGCAGCTTGCTCCAGAAGATGCCCGCGTCGAGTCCCATGACGCCGATCGAAAACACCACCGCGCCAAGTATCGCCAGGGCATTGAACATTGCGGTCAGCAGGGGCACCGAGACTGCCCCCGCCAGGAAGCGGGGCAGGGCGATCCGCTGCACCGGATCGATGGCCATGAGTTCCATCGCGTCGATTTGGCTGGTGGCCCGCATCAGCCCGATCTCGGCCGCCACCGACGTGCCGGCCCGGCCGGCAAAAAGCAGGGCTGTGAGTACCGGTCCGAGCTCGCGGAACAGCGATTTACCGACCAGCAGGCTGACCTGGTCGGAGGCGCCGAATTGTTCGAGGGCATTGATGGCCTGCAGTGCGAGCACCATGCCAACGAAGAAACCGCAGATCATGATGATCACCAGCGAGCGCGCCCCGACCAGGTAGACCTGTTGCAGGGTGCTCAGCAGCAGCGACGGCTGGGGGCGCAGGCTGCCGAGCATGCGCACCAGGAACAGGCCGATGCGGCCAGCCTGGCTGATTGGCGCAAGGACGGCGGGCGGGTCGACGGGCGTTGCCATCAGGGACACCTCACTGCAACAGGCTCCACTCGGGGCCGCCGGGATCGTAATGGAAGGGGATCGGCCCGTCGACCTTGCCGTTCATGAACTGGTCAACGCTGGGATCTTGGCTGCGCTTCAGGTCATCCGGGCGCCCCTCTCCCGCGATCCGACCGGCAGCGATGATGTAGCAGTAATCCACGAGCCTGCTCATCTGCAGCACGTCATGGGTGACCACGATGCTGGTCAGACCCAGTGCATCATTGGTCTCTCGCATCAGGCGGCTGATGGTGGATA
>JABAHR010001422.1_pt1 | contig 35886 bp, 33 predicted proteins | sample 7062101 | NCBI WGS metagenome assembly JABAHR01 (sample SAMN14534553, study PRJNA622989) | marine sediment metagenome | biome: marine biome [ENVO:00000428]; feature: marine pelagic biome [ENVO:01000023]; material: deep marine sediment [ENVO:00002113] | place: India: Gulf of Kutch | collected...
GCAAACGCCATCACCATGCCCCAGCCGAAAGCCACGCCCAGCACGATCTGCGGCAGGTGGGTGACGCGCTTGAAGAAGGGATAGCTGGCTGCCAGTGCGGCGCCGGCGAAGGCCAGTTTCACGGTCAGGGCGTTGGTCAGCAGGACCAGCCCGAAGGCCAGCAGCATGATCAGTATGAAGGCGGCCAGGGCCTCGCGGGTGCTCAGTTCCCCTGAAGCCAGCGGACGGCTGCGGGTGCGCTCTACATGCGGGTCGAAATCCCGGTCGGCGATATCGTTCATGATGCAACCCGCCGCTCGCATCAGCACCACGCCGGTGCAGAAGATCAGGACGTTTTTCAAGGTCGGCGTGCCATTGCCGGCGATCCAAAGCGCCCACAGCGTCGGCCACAAGAGCAACAGGATGCCGATCGGCCTGTCGAAACGCATCAGCCGCCAGTAGGCGCTCCACTTGCCGTGCGCGGGCATGGGTTGGATGCTGCTCATGGTGCGTATTCTGATCCAGAATGGGGTCCGGGTTCTATTTTTATTACAATGCGCGCCTGCACGAGGGACCCGAACGCATGGACCTGATCGACATCGGCGCCAACCTGACCCACGACTCGTTTGACAGCGATCGCAACGCGGTAATCGAACGCGCGCAGCAGGCCGGGGTGGGGCGGATGATCGTGACCGGGGCCAGCCGCGACGGCAGCCGCATGGCCCGGCAGCTGGCGGAGGAATACCCGGGCGTGCTGTACGCCACCGCCGGCGTGCACCCGCATCGCGCCTCGGACTACGACGACGAAACCGACGCCCTGCTACGTGAACTGGCCGGAGACGAGCGCGTGGTTGCCGGGGGCGAAGCCGGCCTTGATTACTTCCGGGATTTCTCGCCACGCGACGTCCAGCGCGAGGTTTTCGAGGCGCAGTTGCAGATCGGCGTCGACGCGGGCCTCCCCATGTTCCTGCACCTGCGCGACGCGCATGATGATTTTCTGGCGATCCTGAAATCGTTCCGGGATCGCCTCGGAGACGTGGTCGTGCACTGCTTCACCGGTACGCAAGAGGAACTGCATGCCTACCTGGACCTCGATTGCCACATCGGCATCACGGGCTGGGTCTGCGATGAGCGCCGCGGCACGCACATGAAGGAGTACATGTCGGACATCCCGGCCGACCGCCTGATGATCGAGACCGACGCGCCCTACCTCAAGCCGCGCAACCTGCGGCCGCGGGTCAAGTCACACCGCAACGAGCCGCGCTTCCTGCCCTGGATACTCGGAACCCTGGCGGCCTGCCGCAACGAGCACCCCGAAACACTGGCGGAAGCCACCACGCGGAACGCTGAGCGGTTCTTCCGGCTCGGTTGACCCGGGCCGTCCGATTGACGGTCGTCATCGCAAGCCACCGCGCCGATCCGGCACAATGTTCTTTTGACCTGGGAGAGCACGCATGAAACTGAACAGCACGAGCTTCGCGGACCACCAGCCGATCCCGGGCGGCAACGCGTTCTGTGTCGCGGACCCGGAAACCCACGCAACTTTTGCCGACAACCGCAATCCGGCTTTCGAGTGGAGCGGCCTGCCGGAGGGCACGCGGTCACTGGTGCTCCTGTGCCACGATCCCGACGTGCCCAGCATCGGCGACGACGTCAACCAGGAAGGCCGCATGGTGCCCGCCGACCTGCCCCGCGTGGACTTCTTCCACTGGGTGCTGGTCGACCTGTCCCCGGAGCGCTCGTCCATCGCCGAGGGTGAGTTCTCGGAAGGCGTTACGGCGCGCGGCAAGGACGGACCCGAGGCGGCAGGCGGCGCCCGCCAGGGCATCAACAATTACACAGACTGGTTCGCCGGCGATCCGGACATGGGCGGCGACTATTTCGGCTACGACGGGCCCTGCCCGCCCTGGAACGACAGCATCGTCCACCACTACGTGTTCACGCTGTACGCGCTGGACGTGGATCGCTGCCCGCTGGAAGGCGTGTTCGGTGGACCCGAGGTCCGCGCGGCCATCGCGCCGCACGTACTGGGCCAGGCCAGCGTAACCGGGACTTACAGTCTGAATCCCGACGTGCCGGCCTGACCGGACTGATACTGCCAGGGGCCTCTAGCCCTCCGTTTCCTCCGTATCGAGAACCGGGATCTCGAGTTCGAATCCCGGGTATTCGTAACCGCCGATCGGGCTGGGATCCACGAAGGTCAGGTTTTGCCGGTACCGGAGTTCCGCGGATGGCGGCGGGTAGATAGCGCTGACCGCCTTGCCGCTCATCCCGAACTCGGCGGCCCGTTCCCGTGGACGGTAGTTGGCCTGCATTGCGTCATCGACGCACTCGATCTGCGCCATCATGCCATTGTCCTCGTGCGCCAGGATGTGGCAGTGGTGGATCCAGTAACCGGCAAAATCGTCGAAACGCGAGCGGAACACGATTCGCCCGCCATTGCGCGGAATGGCGGCGGTATCCATCCAGCACGGCTCCGGCAAAATGTTGTGCAATTCCCCGTTCTCATCCGGCACGTCTATCCGCAGCACCCACATGGGATTGATATGGATATGGAAAGGGTGATCGTTACCCTTCATCGAGATTTGGAACTCGGGATCCGCGGCAAAGCGACGCTGCCCCTCCGCACGGCTGACCGGGTAGGCGACGTAATGTAACCTGTCATAGGAACCGGGCTGCGGGAAACGCTCGAGGTCGGTGTGGCTCCACAGGGTCGACGAGTTGTTGTACACCACCCATTCCTCGGCGGTGTCGACCAGCATACGCGAGCGTACCGGATCATGCGCAGCGAATTTTCGCGGCGGCCCCGGCTCCGGGTTGTGAACCAGGTCAAATTCCGGGTTGATACCCATGGTGGCGGTCAGCGGCGCGATCAACTGTTTCACACCGTCCACTTCGTACCACAGCCGTTTTTCGAGTTCCGGATACTGCTCCGCGAATCCATCGGGCAACCCGATGATGGGCAGGTCGGTACCGCCGGTACCCGAATAGGATACGGTCCGGGTGCGCAGGCTGCCGGCCGGCACGCCGGTTTTCGCCGCCTCGGCTGCCGGCACCTTCAGTTCATCCTCCCGGACCGGCATCAACAGGGGCGGTACCGGTGGCAGGTGCTGATTCAGTGACTGGATGTCGAAGTCACCACCCTCGACCGGTGCACCGTCCACGTGGATCCAGGCCAGTACCATGTCGAGATTGGGCCGACGGACGATGGGTTCGGAGTCGGCCAGTCGCATCTGGTAATTGTGCTGATGGGTGTCGGAGTGCAACTGCGACTCCTTGGCGAAAATCGTAAACACCTTGCCACCCGAATCCAGCGGCGCCTTGAAGAACAGGTCCGAACGGTTGGCATTGGTCATCAGCACCTCGTTCGGTCGAACAAAGGCGCGGCGCAGCGAGTCGCCGTCGCGGAAGCAGTCCTCGATGCCGCGCAATTGGGTCTGCGGCGGCTTCTCGCCCGGCCGGGATTCGGCCGCAAAGGGGTTCCGGGTGCCGGCGTTGCGTTTCGATAAATCACGTATGCGGTGCACGGCCTGTCCGCCTTCCTCGACCACCAGCGTGATGCCATCCACCGACAGCTGGTGCAGGTCCAGCTTGCGATCCTCGATGTCCTGCTCGGTCACCGGCACCAGTCGACGCTTACGCCCCTCGTCGCCCTCGGCCTGCTCTTCGACGATTACCCGCCACAGGCGATTCTGCTCCACCGTGTACTGCCCCTCCAGCACCATGAATCGCTTGGTGCCCGAGCCGTCCACGCTGCCGTTCAGGACGCGCCAGCGCTCGACCGCGCCCGGACGCATCTTTATCAGGGTCGGCTTGGCCAGCCCGTTGACCGCCGGGAATGGCGGGAAACGCAGGTTCTGGCGCCTTTCACCGGCGTCCGGGTCCAGCGACACAACGAATACCCGCTGCATGAAAACCAGGCGTTCGCGATAGTCCCAGGCGCCAGTCTTCTCCTCGGGATCGGGATGTGGCTCGCCGGTCATGGCCTCGTTGATGGCCTCGTCGACATCGCCCTCGACGATCAGGAAGCCGGCCATGCCGCTGGAAACCTGCATCGCAGTTGAGCCATGAGAATGCGGGTGATACCAGTGCGTGCCGGGCGGGTGAGGAACCAGCTGGCCATCGCGTTCCCAGGCGAGTCGGATGTCGTAATCCAGTTCGGCAACGTGCTCGTTGTCGCGCAGCACGTCGGCGTCTTCGCCGTGCGCTTCCTTGCGCTTAATGAAGTCGGCCTTCGGTATGACCCTCAGGTGCACATTGTCCGAGTGGGTGCCGTCGGCGTTGACCTGGGGTTGTACGTGCAACCCGTGCGTGTGCAGGTTGGTTGTGTGGGTGGCGTGGAAGCCGTTGACGTGACCGCCGATATCCCAGTTCGGGCGCGTGACGCTGCCGGTCACCTGGCGTACCTGCTCGGGAAACAGGAAGGCGGGCAGGCAAGTGTCGGGGTTTTCAGGATCGCCAATGCCGATTTGCTCGCTGACAAGCCGGCACACATCGAGCTTCAGTTCTTCGGGCATGTCGATCGCGTTGGCTGCCGGGCCGATATCCACCAGACCGCGATTCAGGCCCAGGGTGTTACGGACCGTGAGCTTCCACTGACCGTCACCCGAAACACGAACCGTCGGTGCCGGGCTGATGCCGCCATAGCTGAATAACATGCCGCCGAAATTGCCCGGCGACGGTGAATCACCCGGATTCTGGTTGCGGATCACGTTGAGCTGGAGCCGGTCGTCCGGCCAGTCCGCCGGCCGCCAGGTCCACGGTTCCTGCCAGGATTCGGAGAACTGCAAAGCCGGGTCCATCAGGTCATCGTCGACCTCGGGGATTTTTGGCTGGTCTCCGGCCAGCTGCGGGTCGGTGGATGGTTCACCGGGTGTGTCCGGCGACGTCAAGGTCTCTTCAAACCCTTTTTCCTGACTCAATGCACAGCCGGTGGCCGCCGCCGCGACCACGCCGGCGGCGCCCAGCCGCAAAAACTCACGGCGCTCGATACCGCCGTTGTTCTCCTTTATGATTTTAGCCCGGCCGTGCTCGCCGCTCCGACCGTTTTCGGCAGGTTTACGATTCATGTTTCACTCTCAGATGAACTTGGTTTTTATCGGGATCAGGATCAGGTCCTGACTTGCATGGACAAAAGTATACAAGAGGACCGGGCTTTTGCTGACCGGGGCGGGCCTTGATCCGCTTCCCGCAACGGTCAGATCACCAATGGCGATGGCTGCCCGCTGTCCTGGCGGCCTGCCTGTTCGCTGCCCCGGACCCAGCGTTCGCCTCGGAACCGGAGACCGGCGTCGTCACGGAGGTCATCGTGACAGCCCGACGCCGGGAGCAACCCCGCCTGGTCCATGCCGGCAATCTCGGCAAGCTGGATGCGGGCCTCCTCGAGCGCCGGGCGCACCAGCACATCGCCGAATCGATGTCCCACGCTGCCGGGGCCTGGATATACCGCGGCAGCGGGCAGGACCTGCAGGCCGCCATCCGCTCGCCGGCGCTCACCGGCGGCGGCGCCTGCGGAACCTACCTGGTGCTGGAGGACGGCATCCCGATCCGGCCCGCCGGCTTCTGCACGGTCAACCAGTTCGCCGAGGCGCATACCGAGCAGGCTTTCGCCATCGAGGTGATCCGCGGCCCGGGCAACGCCCTGTACGGGTCCAACGCGATGCACGGGATCGTCAATGTTTTGATGCCCGAACCGGGCAACGCACGACCGTCGCTGGCCCTGGAAACCGGCGCCAACGACTTCCTGCGCCTGCGGGCCACCGTGCCCCTCGACGGCGACCGGGACTGGCTGGCCGCGGTGGTACTGGCCGATGACGGGGGGTTTCGCGAGGACTCCGGCTACCGGCAGGGCAAGCTCCATGTCAAGAAGCGCGGCACCTGGCGCGGCGGAGCGCTCACGCTGGGCTTCACGGCCACCGACCTGGACCAGGATACCGCCGGGTTCGTGCTCGGGCAGGATGCCTACCGCGATCCGGATGTCCGGTACGACAACCCGAATCCGGAAGCCTTCCGCGAGACCCGCAGCCAGCGCCTGTACGCCAACTGGACACGCGCCCTGGAGCATTTCGACCTGGATCTCAGGCCTTACGTACGCCACAGCGGCATGCGCTTCATGCACCATGCGTTGCCCGGCCAGCCGATCGAGGAGAACGGCCATGTCAGCGCCGGGCTGTTGTCCGTTTTCAGCCGCTCGACCGACGCCCTGGACCTGAATGCCGGCATGGACCTGGAATGGAGCCGGCTGTTCCTGCTCCAGACCCAGGACGGGCCGGCCGGCGGCTCTCCACGCAACCGCGCAACGCGCCCGGAAGGGCGGCATTACGACTACGAGGTGGCGTCCAGGGTCGCGGCGCCGTTCGTTCAGGTCGAATACCGCGCCGGCGAACGCCTGGCGCTTGGAGCGGGATTGCGGCTGGAACATATTCAGTACGACTACCGCAACCGTATGCTGGCGGGCAACACGCGCGAGGACGGCACGCCCTGCGGCTTCGGCGGCTGCCTTTACACGCGCCCCGAAGACCGCACGGACCGCTTCACCCGCATCGCTCCCAAGCTGTCGGCCAGCTACCGGCTGAGCGCGCAGACCCGGGCCTTTGCCAGCCTGGCCCGCGGCTTCCGGGTACCCCAGGCACTGGAACTGTACCGCCTGCAGAACGGCCAGCGGGTGGCTGATCTCGACGCCGAGCGTATCGACAGCCTGGAGCTGGGTCTGCGCACGGTAAGCCGGGACTGGTCCGGCGAGTTCACGGCCTATGCCATGCGCAAGCGCGACAGCGTGTTCCGCGACAGTGACGGCTTCAATGTCAGTGGTGCGCGCAGCAGGCACGCCGGACTCGAGGCTTCCGCCGAATGGCGCATGGGCCCGGCCTGGACATTCTCGGCCGCCGCAACCCGTGCACGGCATACCTACGATTTCGATTACCGGTCTTCCCGGGGCGAAAGCTTCGTGTCGGGCAACGACGTGGACACCGCGCCGCGCTGGTTCGGCAGCGCCGAGCTTCGTTTCGAGCCGTCGGCGCGGCTGCGGCTGGGCCTGCAATGGACCGCCATCGGCCCCTACTTCCTGGATGCGGGCAACCGGCACCGTTACGGGGGGCATTCGCTGGTCAACCTGCGCGCCGGGTTCGGCCTGGCGCCGCGCCTGGACCTGGTCCTGCGCCTGAACAACGTTACCGAACGGGCGTATGCCGACCGTGCCGACTTCGGCGGCGGCAACTACCGATACCTGCCCGGGCGCGGGCGTGAACTGTTCCTGGAACTGAGGTACCTGCCGGGACCGTAATTGCCGGGCTGGAAACCGGCCTACAGGAACTCGCGCAGATCGGAGTAGTTCGGTATTCGGCGCAGCACCTCGTCGGGCGTCTGCTTGCGGTCCGGCATGAAAATCCAATGTTGCAGGTTTCTCATGTCCAGGTCTTCGTACCGCACGGACAGGAATTGGCACAACGTCCGCAGGGCGCGCTCACGACCTTCGTGATCGGAACCGAAAAACGCTTCGTAGACAACGGTGAAGTGCGGCTTGTCGCGCAGGCAGTCCCGGTAGAATCTCACTTCGCCCTCGCGCCTCTCCACCTCACGCTGCAGGCGGTCGATGTCGATGGGTTCGAACCGGGCGGCAAGCCAATCCTCCCTGTGCTCCAGCCATGTCCCCAGTTGCCAGATTTGCGCCTGCTGTGCGAGATAGTTCGAGATCAGCGAGCGTGCGAGGTTCTCCCGGAACTGGAAGATCACTTTCATGCCGCTCTCTTCGCACCACTTGAGAATATTGAGATTGGCTTTGATGGAAACCGTGTTCCAGACGTGCTTGACGCCTGTGAAATGCTCGTAAAGCCGTACCAGGTAAGCGCCGCAACGCTCAACGTCCTGCCCGATAAAATGAAACCGGTTGAATGCGAAGTCGCCAGGCCGGGGCTCCGGCAGGTCCTGCTCCAGGTAACCGCTTTCTTCCAGGACCGCGGTAAATTTCGAGTTGCTGCCGATGTCCCCGCTGTTCGAGTGGAACGGCTCCTGCACCACGCTGTCGTTGACGTTCAGCGCGGCGGCCAGGCTGGTCGTGCCGGAGCGCTCGAGGCCGAAGATCAGGAATTGGTCCATGGATGCCCGCCGCGGTTTACGTGGTGACGTTGCCGGTCCCCGATGACCGGCAACTCAGCCTTCAACACCAGCCGGGGTTGCCTGCTCCCCGACCCAGCGCCCGACCTCGTCCTTCAGGATGTCCAGCGGCACTGAGCCCAGCGCCAGGATGAAATCATGGAAGGCGCGCAGGTCGAAGTCCGTTCCGAGGCGGAATTCGGCGTCCCGTCGCAGTTGCCAGATCGTGTATTCGCCGAGCTTGTAGCTGAGCGCCTGGGCCGGCCAGGAGATGTAGCGATCCACCTCTGTGGTGATTTCGTGGAGCGAAAGGGCCGTGTTGGAGGCCAGGTATTCCTGGGCCTGTTCCCGGCTCCAGCCCATTGCGTGGATGCCGGTGTCGATCACCAGGCGGCAGGCCCGCCACATCTCGTAGGTCAGCCGGCCGAAGTGGTGGTAGGGCGTCTCGTAGATATCCATCTCCACGCCCAGTTTCTCGGCATAAAGGGCCCAGCCCTCGCCGTAGGCCGAAATGTAATCGTTGCGTCGGAATTCCGGCTGGTCGTCCTGTTCCAGCGCCAGGGCGATCTGCAGGTGATGGCCGGGCGCCGCCTCGTGCAGGGTGAGCGCCGGCAGGGTGTAGAGCGGCCGGCTCTTCAGCGCGTAGGTGTTGACCCAGTAATAACCGCCGCGGTGCGCTTCCGGCGAGGCGCCTACATAACGCCCGCCGGTGTAGAACGGCGCGATGTCTTCCGGGACCGGCGCCACGCCGTAGGGTTGGCGCGGCAGGCGGCCGAACAGTTGCGGTAACCGCCCATCGGCTTTCTTCGCGAAATAGGAGGCTTCGGCCAGCAGTTGGTGCGGGGTTTTCGCGTAGAACTGTTCGTCGGTGCGCAGGAACTCGATGAATTCCGCGAAGCTGCCCTCGAAGCCCGTCTCTTCGATGATCGCCTCCATCTCGGCCCGGATTCGCCGGACCTCGCTCAGGCCGATCTCGTGAATTTCGGCCGGCGCCATGTCCACCGTGGCGTACAGCCTGATCTGCGACCTGTAGAAACGGTTTCCGTCGGGCAGGCGGCTCGCGCCCAGTGATGTCCTTGCCCCGGGGACGTACTCATCGTGGAAGAAATCCAGCAGTTTCCGGTAGGCCGGCACCACGCCTTCCATGATCACCGACCGGGCCCTTTCGACCAGTTCCGCGCCGTCGCCCCGGGCGAGTGTTTCAGGCATGTTCGCGAACGGCGCAAAGAAGCCGCTGTCCTCGACCTTGTCCACCAACTGCGCCCTGATCGGCTGGTCCCGCCCGTCGAGGATGACGCGTGGCTGGGTCATGCCGGTCTCGATGCCCTCGCGCATCAGCCCGATATATTCGTCCATGACCGCCGGTATCTCTTCCAGGCGCGACAGGTAGTTCGCGTAGCTCTTCAGGCCCGTGAAGTCGGTCTCCTGGGGCAGCCGTCCCCAGGCCATGTAAAACCCCCAGTCGCTGTTGAAGGGAACCAGGTAGGCGCGTGTCGCATGGTCCTCCAGCGCCTGGTCCATCTGCCGGCGGAAGATGCGGAAGTTGATGCACTCCGTGCGCTCCAGGCGTTCACAGGATACGGCTTCGAGTTCAGCGCGGATGCCCTTCCAGAACGCGTTGCGGCGCTCCTGGTCGGCGGGCGCAACGTGCGCCAGGCGATCGTCGTAATCGTGCACGCCCACGTCGGTGGCCAGCATGGGGAATTCCTGGAGCCTGAACGCCCATTCCTTTTCGTAAATCTCGCGGAAAGCCTCGCTGTCCTGCCCGGCGAATAGCGGGGTGGCGACGACCAGTGCGGTAAACGATGCAATGAACGATGTGGGCCGGTGTTTCATGCGTGCTTCCCGTTACCTGATGAAAAAGCCTTGCGGCAGGGGGTCGCGCTCGTCGAGGACGAAGCGATGCTCTCCCGTCTGGAAAGCGCTGCCGGTCACCTCGGTGACCACCGCGGGCCGGTCGCCCACCTGCGTCTCGGCGGTACAGCATACCCGGAAAGAGGTGCCGATGATGCTCTCGATCACCAGTTCCTCGCCCAGGCCGATCTCGCCCTTGTAGAAGTGCAGGGCAGCACGGCCGCTCACGCCGGTCCCGGTCGGGCTGCGGTCCAGTTCCCCATCCGCGAAGATACAGGCGTTGCGGGAATGCCCCGGCTGTTCGCCGGGCTCGACGAATATGACGCCGTAGAGAAAGTCCAGGTCGGCGTCCCCGCCGGGGTGTCGCAGCTTCGCCTGTCCCGCGACCGCTTGCCTGATGGCCCGGCCAAGGGCGATCAGGCGGGCTGCGTTTTCAGCCTCCAGCGACAAGCCGATCTGCCCTGCATCGACGTAGGCGTACCAGGCGCCCCCGAAAGCGATTTCGTACCGTACGGTCCGGCCCCCGGCCTCGACGGCCCCGCCCCCCTGCACGAAGGCGGGTACGTTCTCGAAGGTGACGGCAACGACTTTTCCTCCGTGCAGTTCAGGACGGGCGATCACCAGGCCCGCGGGCGTGTCCATGCGTATCGTGCCGCGCTCGTGTCTCTGGAACAGGCCGTGGTCAACCGCCGCCGTGGCCAGCGCGATAACGCCGTGGCCGCACATGGTGCTGTAACCCTCGTTGTGCAGGAACAGCACACCGCAATCCGATCCCGGGTTGACCGGCACCGTGATCACGGCGCCGTACATGTCAGCGTGTCCGCGCGGCTCGAGCATCAACAGCCGGCGCAGGTGGTCGAAGTTTTCCGCCATGAAGCGGCGCTTGGCCGTCATGGTGTCGCCCAGGATGGAAGGTATCCCCGACCGAACGATGCGCAGCGGCTCCCCCGCCGCGTGGTAATCCAGCGTGTGAAGTTCCACGGTCCCGCTCATGGCTTCCACTCCCGCCCGGCGCCCCGCGCACGGGCCGCCTCGAAAACCGCCCGCGCGGCAAACAGGTCGTAAGCCGCGTGGCCGACCGATTTGAAAAACGTCACCTGCCCCGGCTCCACCCGGCCGGGCGACCGGCCGGCCAGTACCTCGCCGACCTCGGTCCACTGTTCCGGTGCGGTGATCCCCGCTGCCCGCGCATCGATCAGTTCACCGGCCTCTTCCAGCGCCGTCGCGCGCGATTCGACGTATATCCCGGCCCGCTCCAGCAATGCGCGGTCGAATTCCCGCATGTCGGGCCTGAAACTCCCGATGCCGCTCACGTGGCACCCGTCCGGCACCGCGGAACCGGGAATCACCGGCTCGATACTGGTGGTCGCCGAAATGACCAGGTCAACGCCTTCCAGCGCGGCTGCCGGGTCGGATACGGCGCGTAAGGAGGCGCCGACCCGCTCCTGCATGCGGTCCGCGAAAGAGCCACTCTCCCCGGGGTCCGCACCCATGACGCGTATTTCACGCAGGCCCCTGACCGTGTCCATCATCAGCAGTTGCTCGGTCGCCTGGGTTCCACACCCCACCAGCAGCCCGGTCAGGGCATCGGATCTTGCCAGCAGGTCGATCGCGCAGCCATTGGCGGCAGCCGTTCGCCGGGCGGTCAGTGCCGTCGCGTCCATCAGTGCCAGCGGCTCACCGGTCTCACCGTCCATGAGCAGCAACATGCCCACAGTGCCCGGCAGTCCGCGATCACGGTTTCCGGGTATGACCGACATGAGCTTTCCGGCCGTTCCCACGCCGCTCCTGGCCGCCCCCATCACCAGCGCGGTGCCCCCGTCCAGCTTCAGTGCCTGGCGATCCGCGACTTCCAGGTCGCCGTTGCTGATGGAGACGAATGCCTCGCGCATGGTCTGAATCGCCTCCGCCATGGGAAGCAGCCCGGGTATCTCGTCAGCGGTGACCAGCAGCATCAGGTGACCAGGAATCCGGCCCAGTAGGGATCGTCTGCCGGATCCACGGTGATTCGGTTGGCGCCGTAGATGCGCGCCCAGCCCTCGATGCTGGGAATGATGGCGTCGAAATCGCCGACCGTGGCCCGGGCCTCGACCCGGCCGGTGAACTGGCTGCCGATGTAACTTTCGTGCACGTAGCTGTCACCCGGCGCGAGTTCTCCGCGGGCCGCCAGTTGCGCCATGCGCGACGAGGTCCCCGTGCCGCAGGGCGAGCGGTCGATGGCTGCATCGCCGTAGAAAACCGCGTTGCGGCCGTCGGAACCGGTTTTGAGCGGCCGGCCGGTCCACAGCAGGTGACTGAGCCCGGAGATCCGGGCGTCTTCCGGATGCACGAATTCGTACTTGTCGTTGAGCCGTTCACGCAAGCGGGGGCTGATGCGCAGGATGTCCGACGCGGACAGTTCGGCGAGATCGCCGAAGTGCGCCTGCGGCTCGACGATGGCGTAGAAGTTACCCCCGTAGGCCACGTCCATGACCAGGCTGCCGCCGAGTTCCGGGCAGGCCACCTCCAGCCCCGTCGAGTGCAGGAATGAGGGGATATTGACCAGTTTCACCGAGCGCACCCGGCCGTTCTCTTCCCGGTAGCTGACTGAGACCCTGCCCGCTGGCGTCTCCAGGTGCAGTTCACCCGGGGTGCGGGGCCTGACCAGGCCTTTTTCGACGGCCACCGTCACCGTGCCGATCAGTCCGTGGCCGCACATCGGCAGGCAGCCCGAAGTTTCGATGAACAACACGCCGGTGTCGCAATCTTCCTGACTGGTCGGGTACAGGATGCTGCCCGACATCATGGCGTGACCGCGCGGTTCGAACATCAGCGCTGTCCGTATCCAGTCGAATTCCGCGAGGAAATGCGAGCGCTTGTCGAGCATGGTTTCGCCCTGCAGGTCCGGTCCGCCGGCGACGACCACCCGGACCGGGTTGCCGCAGGTGTGCGCATCGATGCATTCGAAGGTGGTTGCCGCGGGAGTTGTCATGCTCAGAACCGGTCGAAACGGTAGGGTTCGAGATCGAATCCGGAATCCTCACCGAGCACCAGGCTGGTAATGATTTTCCCGGTGGTCGGCCCCTGCGTGAGGCCGTAATGTCCATGGCCGAACGCGTAATAGACATTGGCATGCTTCGGCGACGGCCCGATCACCGGCAGGGAGTCCGCCATCATGGGCCGCTGGCCCATCCACTCGCTGGGCCCCTCGACGCGCAGGTCCGGCAGGTAGTGCCTGGCGTGATCCACGAGAACCCGCGCCCGCCGGTAGTCCGGCGGCGCGTCCAGCGCTGCGAACTCGGCCGTTCCGGCCAGCCTCAGGCCGTCCAGCAGGGGTGTCATGACCACGAAGCGCGAACCCGAATGAACCGGGTAATCCAGCTTTAAACCGGGCTCTGCAATCTGCGCGTGGTAGCCCCGTTTCGGCGTCAGGGGCACCGTCCCGTCCAGTTGCCGGGCGATCTGGTTGGACCAGGCGCCCGCCGCCACGACGAGGCAATCGGCGTTGACCTCGCGGCCCGATTCGGTGGAAAGCAATACGCCATTCGGTTCCGCTTCGACCGCCTGAACCCGGTCCTGCAGCCAGGTTCCGCCGTCGGCGAAACAGGCGTCAGCGATGCGCTCGGTGACCAGGGCGGGATCGAGCACGTGCTGCCACTCCGGGTAGAACAGCGCGACGCCGCCCTCGAAGCGGAGTTCGGGCACCATGATCTTCAACTCCGCCGGGCCGAGGTATTGCCAGTCGAAGCCGTGCTCGAGGATCAGTTCGTAGGCCCACTCCATCTTCCGGAAATCCGCCGGGCTGTCGTACAGCGTGATCACGCCTTTGGACCGGCGCAGGTCGGCTGCCCCGATGGCATCCAGGATCTCGTCAAAATCCGCGGTGACGTGGCGCATCAACTGGGCCTGGGCAGTGGCCACGCGGTCCACGCCCGCATGCGTTCCGGCCCGCCAGAATTTCCAGAACCACGGCAGCAACCCGGGCAGGTGTGCCCAGCGAATTTTCAGGGGGCCGTCCGAGTCCATCATCCAGCCCGGGATGTCCTTTGAAACGCCCGGGTGCGAAAACGGGTAGATGTAGTTCGGGGTGATGCAGGCGGCGTTTCCGAAGCTGGTCGACTGACCCGGCAGTTCAGAATCGATCAGGGTGACGTCCAGTCCTGCGCGCCGCAGGTACCAGGCGCAGCAGGCGCCCACGGTGCCGGCGCCGATGACCGCTACGTGTGCCTTGCCATTGGGCTTGGTATCCATGGTCAGCTCATCGTGTCCAGTCTGCTCACCAGGTCTTCCAGTATGGCTATGATCCCATTCAATGCCCTCACCGCGCCAGACCCATCGCCACCGGCGACTGCCCTTGCAAGGCCGGCATGCAGCCAAGCCGCCTGCGCGCTGTCCAGGGAGTCACGATGCATGTACCAGAGCCTGCGGCAGTGGATGTGAAGCGGCGCAAGTGCCTGTACCAGGTAGGGATTTCGACAGGCGTCCTCGAGCAGTTCGTCCAGGTGCCGATCCAGGCGCAGGAATGCACCCGGATCCTGTCTCGCCGCCTCGATCTGCGCAGCCATCAAATCCAGCACACGACGCTGGTCGGGACCGGCCCGCTCCGCGGCCTTGACGACCAGCAGGCGTTCCAGCACCCGCCGGGCCTCCATGACCTGGGTGAGTTCCGAACGCGATACAGGTGCCACCATCAGTCCCTTGCGGGGCAGGACACGCAGGATGCCGTAACCGGCAAGCTGCTGGACGGCCTCGCGGACCGGCGTGCGGCCAATGCCGACGGTCTCGACCAGTTCACGTTCCAGGGCCAGGGCCCCGGGCTCGAGTTCCAGCGTGACCAGCATCCGCTCCAGTGCGCGAAAGGCCTGGCCGGCCAGGCTGCCGGCCCCGTGCGGAACAGTGGCCGCCACGGCGCTCACCATTCCGGCCTGCTCTCCATCGCGGTTTCGAACACCTCGCGAACTGCGGCCGCTTCCCCGTCGTCGAGCTCCAGCCGCGGGCCCCTTACGCGGGCGGACCCGGTGCCGTTGAGTTCTTCGACCAGCTTGATCTGTTGCACGAACTTCGGCCCGATATCCAGGTGCAGCAGGGGCAGGAACCATTCGTACAGTGCCCGGGCTTCCTGCCACCGCCCCTCCGTCATCAGTTCATACAGGCGCACGGTTTCGCGGGGAAAGGCCACCACGAGCCCGGCCACCCAGCCGACCGCGCCCAGTGAGAAACACTCGAAGGCGAGATCGTCAACGCCGCAGAACAGGGCATAGCGATCCCCGACCAGCCTGCGGATATCCGGGAACCGGCGCGGATCGGCGGCGGACTCCTTGATCGCCTCGAACACCGGGTACGCGGCGAGTTCGGCGAAATCTTCCGGCTTTACGTCGGTGCCGTAGGCGACCGGGTTGTTGTACAGCATGATGGGCCGCTCGGAAATCTCACCCACGGCCTTGAAGTATTCCAGGGTCTCGCGGCGGTCGCTGGCATAACGCATCGGCGGCAGCAACATGAACCCGTCGGTGCCGAGCCGCGCAGCCTCGCCGGTCAGTCCACGGGCTTCGCGGGTACCGGATTCGGCGATACAGGTGACCAGGGGGACGCGGCCGGCGATCCTGTCGGCGTAGAACCGGACCATTTCCTTTTTTTCGTCCATATCGAGTGCAGAGTTTTCACCCAGCGACCCCATGATGATGATTCCGTGCACCCCGGCATCGAGCTGAAACTCCAGGTGTTCGGCCATGGCGTCGAAATCCAGGCTGAAATCAGGCTTGAACTTGGTGGTGACGGCAGGAAACACGCCGCGCCAGTCAACGGTATTCATATCGGGTCGTCCTGTATGCCATATGTGATATATCAATAATATATCACATATTCATAAACACAGGGCAAGCTCGGCGAGGTGGCACCAGGGAACACCCGTGAGCAGCGGTAACTTTCAGAATACAAAAGAAAACCGGCGGCACAAGGCCGCCGGTCCCAGGTGAGAACTCCGATGAGTTCAGTCGTTGCGGATCTTGATCGATCCGTTCACGGTGCTCAGCGACAGGCGTGCACTGCCGCTGCCGATTTCTCCTTCTAGGTCACGGCCCACGAAGCCCTTGTTGGCTTTCAGGCCGAAATCGCTGCCGTCAATCCCGCCGTTGATGGTCTCGGCGGTCACCGAGGCATCCGCATTATCGGGCAGGTTCACGGTCACGCGGCCGTTCACGGACTCGCAGGTGGCCTTCTGGGCCCCGCCGAGGCTGGCGAAGGACGCGTTGACCGATCCGTTGACGGTTTCGATCCGTGCATTGGCGGAAAGGTCGCTCGCCTCCACCTGGCCGTTCACGGTGCCGGCCTTGACCACGCCGTGGACGCCTCTGACGGAAACGTCACCGTTGATGGACTCAACCGACTCGAGGTTTGCGCTGGAAGGAACGGTTACCGTGTAGGTCACGCTGCCACCGGCGTCCTTACCCCAGTTGAACCAGCCTTTCATGCCCTTGTTGGGATGCTTCGTCTCGACGCGAATGGCGTCGGCCGAATGGTCGATGAGGATTTCCATACCGTCGAGGTATTCCTGGCTGCCGGCCTTCTTGAAGGCGACGATCTCGACCTCGCTGCCCGATCCGCCGGTCACGGTGACGTTACCGTTGATGTTTTCCAGGCTGAAACGCCCGCCCTTGTCCAGGTCGAATGTCCAGGACTCCTCCTCGGTGACATCCGCCATGACCCCGGACGCTGCAAAGAACGCCACGGAAATGATGAGTGGTCTGAAACTCATGTCTTCTCTCCTAAAGAATCCACATGCACGCTGTGTACGAAGGGTTGGATGCTACCAGACCGGCCGAGGTTTAAACCTGTGCTGAAAGTATTATGCTGCCGTCCGGACAGTGATCTGTCCGATTCCAGCCCTGCGGAAGAAGGGCTGCTGAGCGGAGGTCATAGTTTCCGTAATTCCGCAGCCGACAGGCCGCCTATTCCAAGCGACCGGGGGGTTCTCTTTGCCTCAATGGCGTAATCCCGTGCCATCAGCACCGAGGAAAGGTTGATGATTGCATCCATGCTCGGTGTTGGAACTCCCAACTGCCGACCCAACCCGGACATGAACACCAGGCCATAACCGACATCCTCGTTCAAGTAGCGATGATCCAGTTGTGGCTGCGCCCCGATACCCCGGAATCCCGGGGCTTCACGGTACGCTGCGCCATAGTTGTTCTCCAGCATGTAGCCCTGGCGCATTCCGAGCTCGGGGTCCGGGAGCACCTCGATGCCCAGGGCTCTTCCAACAACGATCCTTTCATTGTCCACCGTCTCGATTAAGCGTCCCACGGAGTCGGTCACGCCGTCCTCGTAAAACAGAAAATCACCTCCAGTGCCCTCAATGCGTGCCGCATTGGCGAGCGTGACAGCAGGGTGGATGACCGGGTTGGCGTTTTGCAGGCTGGTTTGCAGCACGCTGGCAGCCGGCTCCATCCCGGGGTAAACGTCTGCCACCAGTTCCAGTACTTCACCCGTAAGCCTGCTGGGCAGGGCGGCCAGCAGATTTCCTGCCCTCAACTTGAGGAATACGCGAATACGGCCCGGAGCGGTCAGGCGCACGGCGTAGTGCAGGGTGGAAGTCTCGGCGAGTCGAATCGAATCGTCTTCCACTGCCAGGCCTGCGGCCTTCTTGAAGGCGAGCGCCCCGCCACATGAGCCGGGACTGACGACCACGGTCTGACCCGGCTCCAGCTTTCCGGCCACTGCCGCGCCAAAAGGCTCGGTGCTGTAAGCGGGGCCAACCACGTAGATGAGCTGCGCAGCATCCAGCGCCTCATCCACGTCGTGACCGGCGTAAACCACGGGGGCAAACCCGGAAATGTCTCCTTCGGCATTAATTCCGCCAGAGTCGGCGATGGCCTCGATATTGGCTGGAAACTGGGGCAAATCGAACAGCCTGACTTCGTGCCCGTGATTGGCGCAATCGAAGGCAACCGCCGTGCCACCTGCGCCCGCTCCCAGAACCGTAATGTTCATCATTGCTCCCCGTTCGGTGATTACCGTTTGTACTGAATGGTCCATTCTACGCTGGCTGCCGCAGTCCGGCAGGTTCGCGGATTCAAGCCCGCGCCGTCGGTCTGCCATATCGGACGAATTGAGAATTTGACAGCCGGTCCCGATAATGGAGGATCATTCAATACGGGACGATGATCCCGTGAGAGGGAACAGTATGATCAGATTTGCCACCATTTCATTCGTCCTGCTGCTGGTCGCCTGCTCCGAGGCGCCACCCCCCGGGGAAACCGCCGCGGTCGCCGCCCCGGCCGTTGAAGCGGCCACAGACCCGGCCCCGGCGCCCGGACCGACCGCATCCGAGATGCTGGCGGCGACGCTGGCCGCCCAGCCGGAAGACGTCCAGGCCCGCTACGCCTACCGGCACCCGCAGGAAACCCTGGAGTTCTTCGAAATCGAGCCCGGCATGACCGTGTACGAGACACTGCCAGGTGGCGGTTGGTACAGCAAGATCCTGCTCTCCTACCTCGGACCGGAAGGCCACCTGGTCGGGGGAGATTACGCGGCCGACATGTTCCCGCTGTTCGGGTTCTTTCCCGAGGATTTCATCGCCGCCAAGGCGACCTGGGTCGAGACCTGGACCGCCGAGGCGGAAGGCTGGCGCGACGAGGATAGCGCGACGGTGTCCGCATTCCAGATGGGCTCCCTGCCGGAGGAGATGCACGGAATGGCCGACGCCGCGGTCGTGATCCGGACCCTGCACAACCTGGCCCGCTTCGAAGGCGAGGGTGGTTACCTGACCACGGCACTCGCCGATCTGTACAACATCCTCAAGCCTGGTGGCGTCGTCGGCGTGGTGCAGCACATGGCCCGCGATGAAATGCCGGACGATTGGGCCTCGGGCGCCATGGGTTACCTGAAGGACGATTTCGTGATCGAGCGCATGACGGCAGCAGGATTCGAGTTCAGCGGCATGAGCGGTATCAACTTCAACGACAAGGACCAGCCCACCACCGACGACATGGTCTGGCGCCTGCCCCCGACCCTGTCAACCAGCCGGGAGGATCCGGACCTGCGCGCGGCCATGGAAGCCATCGGCGAATCCAACCGGATGACCATCAAGTTCCGCAAGCCTGCGACTGAATAAGTATTGACCGGCCCGGCCATACCGGCCGGGCCCGCTCCAATTTAACGTTGTCATTCCGTGTCCCCGCGTGTATGATTCGTGTTAATGTACTAATGCGTTAATACACTAATACAATGAAACAACACAGCGAAGCCCAATTGCGGGAATTGAGGAGCGCAGCCCGGTCCCTGTACCAGGCGCTGCTGACCATGAAAAAACCCGAAGAGGTCCGGCAGTTCCTGCTGGATCTTTGCACGCCGTCGGAACTCGAGGCCATCGTGGACCGCTGGTGGGTGGCCAACCTCCTGACCGAGGGGCGCAGCTACCGTGAAATACGTGAAATCACAGGCGTCAGCGTGACCACCATCGGGCGGGTCGCGCGCTTCATGGAACTCGGCGAGGGCGGTTACCGCCTGGCCCTGGACAGGATGACGGGGGTTGAAACATGAGCAGAATACGCGTGGCCATCCAGAAATCGGGGCGCCTCTCGGAACGCTCCCTCAAGTTGCTGCAGAACTGCGGACTGCGCTTTGCGCGCAGCAAGGACAAGCTGTTCTGGTACGGCAAGGACTTCCCGGTGGACCTGCTACTGGTGCGGGACGACGACATCCCGCGCATGCTGCTGGGCGGGGTTTGCGAACTCGGCATCGTCGGCGAGAACGTGGCCCGCGAAGTCATGTTGTCGCGTAACGGCGGTTCGGGACTGCACTGCCTGCGCAAGCTGGATTTCGGCCAGTGCCGGCTGTCGCTCGCCGCCCCGGAAGGATCCGACATCCGTTCCGCCTCCGATCTCGACGGGCGCCGCGTCGCCACCACTTACCCGGCCCTGACCCGTGACCTGCTCGGTGCACGCGGGATAGAGGCCCGGATCGTGGAACTCTCGGGATCGGTGGAGATCGCCCCGGGCCTCGGCACGGCCGACGCCATTGCCGACCTCGTGTCCACGGGCACCACCCTGCGGGCCAACCACCTCGAGGAGATCGAGGTGCTGTTCGAGAGCACCGCGGCGCTCTACGGCGCATCCGGCGAATTGCCCGCTGGAAAACAGATCCTGCTCGAGCGCCTGCTGGCGCGGCTTGACGGAGTCCTGCAGGCCGCCGAGAGCAAATACGTGATGCTGCACGCGCCCCGGGCGGCGCTCGCCGAGATCACGGAACTGCTGCCGGGCGCCGAGCACCCGACCCTGATGGAACTGGAAGGCACGCCCGAACGGGTGGCGCTGCACGCGGTCTGCCGCGAAGGCGTGTTCTGGGAGCACCTGGAAGCGCTCAAGGCGGCCGGCGCATCGGCCATCCTGGTGCTGCCGGTGGAGAAGATGCTGGAATGAAACGCCTCGACTGGAATTCGCTGGATGCCACGTCCCGGGCCAGGGCGCTGGCGCGCCCCGGCTACGACACGCAGTCGCTGCGCGACTCCGTGGCAGCCATCGTTGAGCGGGTGCGCAAAGGGGGCGACGATGCACTGCGGGCGCTGACCCGCGAGTTCGACGGCTGCGAACCGGAATCCATCGAGGTGTCCGCGTCGGAACTTACGGAAGCGAGCCGGAACGTGGACCCATCGCTGACCAGCGCGATCGACGAGGCGGCCGGGCGTATCGAAGCGTTCCACGCCGCCAGCCGGCCGGTGGACTCAGAACTCGAAACTGCTCCCGGGTTGGTATGCCGGTCCCGGCAGGTGCCGCTGGACACGGTCGGCCTGTACATCCCCGGCGGCTCCGCCCCGCTGATTTCCACGGTGCTGATGCTCGCCATTCCCGCCTCGCTCGCAGGCTGCCGGGAAGTGGTTCTTTGCACCCCGCCGGACGGCAGCGGCGGAATTCACCCGGCCATCCTGTACGCTGCCGGGCGCTGCGGCGTCGACCGCGTGTTCCGGGCCGGAGGGGCCCAGGCCATCGCGGCCATGGCCTACGGCACGGAGTCCGTACCCCGCTGCAGCAAGCTGTTCGGCCCGGGGAATGCCTGGGTGACCGAGGCCAAGCGCCAGGCCGCGGCCGATCCGGCCGGCGCCGCGCAGGACATGCCGGCCGGGCCATCGGAGGTGATGGTGATCGCGGACGCTTCCGCCGACGTGCAGTCTGTGTGCTGGGACCTGCTGTCCCAGGCCGAGCACGGGCCGGATTCCCAGTCCATCGTGATCAGCGACTCGGATGAACTGCTGGACGGGATCGAGGCCATGATGCCCGGCCTGGGCCGTAGCCTGCCCAGGGCCGAAATCCTCGAACAATCGCTGGCCCATGCGCGCCTGATTCGCGTCGATGACCTGGGTAATGCCGTTGAAATCAGCAATGCATACGCGCCGGAGCACCTGATCCTGAATTGCGGAGATGCGGACAAGCTGTCGGAGGGAATCATGACGGCAGGCTCCGTGTTCGTCGGCCCGTGGACGCCCGAATCACTGGGTGACTATTGCTCGGGGACCAACCACGTGTTGCCCACCAATGGCCATGCAAGGGCGTACAGCGGGCTCTCGGTGGCCGATTTCCAGCGCCGCATGACCATTCAGCAGGCCAGCGCCGAAGGGCTGCGGGAGGCCGGCCCGGCTGCCATGGCACTGGCTGCGGCCGAGGGCCTGGAAGCCCACCGCATGGCGGTGGCCTGGCGCCTGCAAAGCGGGGAGGGAGCCTGATGGACATCACCGCCCTGGCCCGGCCCGAGATACTGGACATGCAGGCCTACGCTTCGGCGCGCTCTAGCATGTCAGCCGACGGCATCCTGCTGAATGCGAACGAAGCGCCCGGCACGCTGCTGGACGATCCCGGGTTCGCGCGCCTTGAACTCAATCGTTATCCCGCCCCGCAACCGGCCGCGCTGGTCGAGCGCCTGGCCGGAATGTACGGGATCGATCCCGGCCGGTTGCTGGTCACCCGCGGCAGCGACGAGGGCATCGACCTGCTGGTGCGCGTATTCTGCCGTGCCGGACGGGACGCCATCGCCGAGTGCCCGCCCTGTTTCGGCATGTACCGGATCGCCGCAACCATCCAGGGCGCGGACGTCATCAGCGTGCCGCGCCTGGCTGAAGAGGGCTTTCGCATCGATGCCGACGCGCTCACCGCGGCAATCCAGGCAGACGACGGCATCCGCATCGTGTTCCTGACCTCACCCGCCAATCCCACCGGCGACAGCATTGCGCCGGCGGTCATGGAGCGTGTGCTGGAGGCCTGCAGGGACCGCTGCATGCTGGTGCTGGACGAGGCCTACATCGAATTCAGCGGGCAGGAGTCGGCGTCCGGCCTGGTGGCGGACAACCCGCAACTGGTCGTGTTACGCACCCTTTCCAAGGCCTGGGCCGCGGCCGGCCTGCGTTGCGGCAGCGTGATCGCGAACCCGGAGGTGATCGACCTGCTGCGACGGGTCATGGCCCCGTACCCGCTGACCGCGCCGGCGGTGGACGCCGCCCTGCGAGTGACCGACGCCGGGATGGCCGCAAGCCAGCGCGAAATGATTACCGCCATCCTGCGGCGCAAGGGCGAACTGGTCGCCTTTCTGGAAGATCAGCCCTGGGTGCTCGATCTCTGGCCGGGGGACGCCAATTTCGTCCTCCTGCGGGCCGAAGACGCCGAGGGGCTTTCAGGCTGGTGCGGCGAGCGGAACATCCGGATCAGGAACTTTCACGGCCAGCCCATGCTCGACAACTGCGTGCGCCTCAGCATCGGCAGCGACGAGGAGATGGGCGCCCTGACCGCAGCCCTGGACGCCTATGGAAAAGCCCGATGAACGACAAGCGACGCATCCTTTTTATCGACCGCGACGGCACCCTCATCGTGGAGCCTGCGGACGAGCAGGTCGACTCCCTGGCCAAGCTGGAACTGGTCGACGGCGTGATTCCGGCATTGCTGCGACTCGGCGAGGCCGGCTACGAGTTCGTGCTGGTCAGCAACCAGGACGGGCGCGGCACCGACTCCTTCCCGGAAGAAGACTTCATCGTGCCGCACAACAGGATGCTGAACCTGTTCCGGTCCCAGGGCATCGTGTTCACGGCCGAGCACATCGACCCGCACTTCGAGTCCGACAACGCGCCCACGCGCAAGCCCGGCATCGGCATGCTGATGGGCTACCTGCGCTCCGGCGACCTCGATTTCGGGGATTCCTGGGTGATCGGGGACCGTCCCACCGACCTGGAACTCGCCGAAAACCTCGGTGTGGGCGGCATCCTGCTGGATGGTGACACCGGCTGGCCGGAGATCGCGCACCGCCTGTGCAATCGTCCGCGCACCGCCGAGGTAGTTCGGAAGACCAGCGAAACCGGAATCACCGCCGCAGTGGACCTCGAAGGCAGTGGTGCGGATATTTCGACCGGCATCGGCTTCTTCGACCACATGTTGGAGCAGATCGCCAGGCACGGCGGATTCCGCCTGGAACTGGCCTGCGAGGGTGATCTCGAGGTGGATGAACACCACACGGTAGAGGATTGCGCGCTCGCCCTGGGTTCGGCTTTAGACCAGGCGTTGGGCGACCGGCGCGGCATCGGGCGCTACGGATTCGTGCTCCCCATGGACGAGTCCCTGGCGAACGTGGCCGTGGACCTGTCCGGCAGGCCGGCTTTCGTATTCGAGGCCGATTTTCCCCGCGACCAGGTGGGCCGCTTATCCACCGAGATGGTGCGGCACTTCTTCCAGTCGCTCAGCCAGTCACTGCGCTGCGCCCTGCACATGGAGGTCAGGGGTGAAAACACGCACCACATGGTCGAGGCCCTGTTCAAGGGCGCCGGCCGGGCGCTGCGCCCCGCACTGGAGCGAAAAGGCAGCGAGATGCCCAGCACCAAGGGGACGCTGTGATGGACGTTGCCGTGGTGGATAGCGGTGGCGCCAATATATCCTCGGTGCTGCATGCGCTGCGCCGCCTGGGCGTGGACCCGGTATTCACCGGCGATCCCTCCGTCATCCGCGCTGCCAAACGCGTCATCCTGCCCGGCGTGGGCAGCGCCGGGGCCGCCATGGACCGCCTGGGGGCATCGGGACTCGCGGAGTTGATCCCCTCGTTATCGCAACCTGTACTGGGTATCTGCCTGGGCATGCAACTGCTGTTCCGGCACTCCAGCGAGGGCGATACGCCGTTGCTCGGGATCATCGGGGCGGATATCACCCGGCTCCCGGACGAACCCGGCCTGCGCATTCCCCACATGGGCTGGAACCGCATCGAAACCCGTCAGGAAGACCCATTACTGGCGGGCGCCGGGGATGAATGGTTTTACTTCGTACACTCGTTTGCGGCCCCGGTGGGTGAGTGGACGCTGGCATCCTGCAGCCACGGCCTGCCTTTCAGCGCCGTGGTGCGGAAGGACAATTTCTGCGGAGCACAATTTCACCCCGAACGCTCGGCGGCCGCCGGCGCCCGGGTTCTGAGGAATTTCCTGGAGGCAACATGCAACTGATTCCCGCCATTGACCTGCTGGACGGCCGCTGCGTACGCCTGCGACAGGGTGATTTCGGCGAGGTTACGTTCTACGGGGACGATCCGTCCGGCCTGGCGGAACAGTATGCCGCGGACGGTGCGCCCTGGCTGCACGTGGTGGACCTGGCCGCGTCCCGGGACGGCACGGATGCGGACACCTCGCCGCTGTTCAGCCTGCTGGAGGCGGCAACGCAAAAGGTCCAGACCGGCGGCGGTGTGCGCGAGAGCGCTGATGTCGAGTCCCGCCTGGACGCCGGTGCGAACCGGGTCGTGGTGGGCAGCGTGTGCGCCAGCGAACCGGAGCGATTCGCCCGCTGGCTGAAAAGCTTTGGTTCAGACACGCTGGTGGCAGCGCTGGACGTGCGGATCGACGGGACAGGACGGGCCTGGCCGCGCATCCACGGCTGGACCCGCGATGCGGGCCGGGACCTGCATGACCTGCTCGATGAGTTGACCGGCGCCGGCCTTCGACACCTATTGTGCACGGACATCGGCCGTGACGGCGCCATGCGCGGACCCAACCTGGCCCTGTATCGCGACCTAGCGAGGCATTATCCCGCCCTGCAGATCCAGGCGTCGGGGGGCGTCAGCAGGCTCGAGGATCTGCGGGACCTGCGCGGTACGGGAGCGGCTTCCGTCATCACGGGCAAGGCTCTGCTGGAGGGCGCATTCAGCGTGCCCGATGCGCTGGGAGTGCTGGCATGAACTCCGTGGCGCCGCGCATCATCCCGTGCCTCGACGTGCGGGACGGGCAGGTCGTGAAGGGCATCCGCTTCCGGAATCACCGGGTCATGGGCGACATCATCGAACTGGCCGGGCGCTACCGCGACTGGGGCGCCGATGAACTGGTGTTCTACGACATCACCGCCAGCCCCGAGAGGCGCCGGGTGGACGTGGACTGGGTGCGGCGCGTGTCTGAAACCATAGACATCCCGTTCTGCGTGGCGGGCGGCATCCGCAGCGTGGCAGACGCCGGCCTCGTACTCGAGCAGGGCGCGGACAAGATATCCATCAACACGCCCGCCCTGCAGAATCCCGGGCTGGTTGACGAACTGGTGAGCGCCTTTGGCAGCCAGTGCGTGGTGGTGGGCGTCGATTCCATCCGTGACGATTCCGTTTACACCGTGCGTATGCTGACCGGAAAGCCGGACGGCATGCGCGCACCTGGGCGCACGACCATGGACTGGTTGCGCGAGGTCACCGACCGGGGTTGCGGTGAAATCGTGCTCAATTGCATGTCCGCCGACGGAACCCGGGCCGGCTACGATATCGGGCAACTCAAGGCGGCCCGCGAAACCACGCCGGTGCCGCTGATCGCTTCCGGCGGCGCCGGTGAGCCGGAACATTTCCTGGAAGTTTTCCGGGCGGCCGACGTCGACGGCGCCCTGGCCGCGACAGTATTCCACAGCGGCCAGATCGGCATTCCCGATCTGAAAAGCTACCTGTCCGACAACGGTATTGGAGTGAGACCATGATCAACACCGATGAACTGGCCTGGACGAAGATGGACGGGCTGATACCCGCCATCGTGCAGGACGCTTTCGACGGGCGGGTCCTGATGCAGGCCTGGATGAACCGCGACTCCCTCGACAAATCACTGGAATCGGGCCGGGTCACCTTCTGGAGCCGCAGCCGGGAATCGCTTTGGACCAAGGGCGAGACCTCCGGGAACTTCCTCGAACTGGTGGACGTCCTGCCGGACTGTGACGGAGACAGCCTGCTGGTGCTGGCCCGTCCCGGGGGGGCGGCCTGCCACCTCGGCACGGAAACCTGCTTCGACGACGGCGACCGCACGCGTACCGACCTTTCATTCCTGGCCCGCCTGGAACGTGTCATCGCCCAGCGAGACGCGGAGCGGCCGGAAGGCAGCTACACGACGCGCCTGCTGGAATCCGGCGTGCAGCGCATTGCCCAGAAAGTGGGCGAGGAGGCCGTGGAGACGGCGCTTGCCGCCGCCGCGGGTGAGGGCGAAGACCTGCTCGACGAGGCTGCAGACCTCGTCTATCACCTGCTGGTCCTGCTGCGCAGCCGCGGCCGCAACCTGCCGGAACTGGTGGACACCCTGCGACAACGACACGGGGGCTAGGAAGCCCCCGATCCCGCTCCCTGTTCCCTGTTCCCTGTTCCCTGTTCCCTGTTCCCTGTTCCCTGTTCCCCAATTAGTTGTATCACACAACCATTTCGTGCATGATGCGCGGCATGGAATCCATCGAATCGATACGCCAGGCCGCGCGCCAACTGGTCCGTGAACTCAACCTGCTGGACACGAAGCACTGCATCGAGGGGTTTTCCTTCTCCGAGTGCCACCTGATCACCGAGCTGGAAGCGCTGGGCACGGCAACGGCCAAGCGACTGGGCAAGATTCTGGTGCTGGACAAGTCCACCATGAGCCGATTGTGCAAGGGCCTGCTCGACCGCGGTTACCTCGAGGCTGCCGAGGACCATTCGGACCGGCGTCGCAAGCTCCTGCGGCTCAGTGGACAGGGCCGCGAAGGCGCACAGAAAATCCATGCCTACGCCCGGGACCAGGTCGGAAGCGCGCTCGCGTACATAGCCGACGAGGATCTTTCCACGCTGGTCGACGGACTGGCGCGGTATTCCAAGGCCCTGAAATACGCCAGGTTGAGCCGTGGCCTGGACATGCGCCCGATCCGTCAGCAGGACAATGAGCAGGTCGCCGCCATCATCCGCCAGGTCATGACCGAGTACGGCGCGGTTGGTTGCGGTTTCGCCATCCTGGACGAGGAAGTGGACGACATGCACGGACATTATCCTTCCGATACTTCCGCCTTTTTCGTCATCGAAAAGGACGGAAACATATTGGGATGCGGCGGTATCGGCCCGCTTGCCGGTGTCGACGAGGAAACCTGCGAACTGCGCAAGATGTATTTCCTGCCGGAGCTTCGCGGCACCGGCATGGGCACAAGGTTACTTGGAAAGAGCCTGAAAGCAGCCAGGAAACTGGGTTACCGGCGCTGCTACCTGGAAACCCTGGAGTCCATGAGCCAGGCCAGACACCTCTATCACAAGCACGGCTTCCGGCAGCTCGACCGACCCCTGGGCAACACCGGGCACACGGGCTGCAACGCCTGGATGGCCAGGGAACTATAAATCGCATAGCCCAACACGGCCTCCAGCCGCCTGCACGAACGCCCGGGCTGCGAGCCGGTCGGCACGTTCAGGGAGGCGGGTTTCAAATTCGAAAAATACCGGGACGTCACCTGGTACCAGAAACGCCTTTACTGCTCTTGTTGCAATCCGGGTTTGTTTTGTGTATCGTATTTCGTCGAATAACGATATAAGGATTGATAATGAACCGTCGAAAAGACCGCAGGATGGCTGCCGGTTTCAAGGCCCTGGGGCATCCGGTGCGATTGCAGATCGTGAAGCACCTGGTGGATCACGGCGCCTGTTTCGGCGGTGATATTTCCTCGCAATTGCCCGTGGCGGCTTCGACCGCCTCGCAGCACCTGAAGATTCTGAAGGAAGCGGGCCTGATCACAGGAACCGTGGACGGCCCCAGGCGTTGTTATTGCATCCGCAAGGAGGCATTGAAGGACCTGGGGGACTTCCTCGCGGACCTGTGATTTTTTTTCAATTAATAATTCGTATTTCGACGAAATACAAAGGAGCAGATCATGAAAGTACACGTCTCACTCAAGGTCGCCTCGCTGGAGCGCAGCAAGGCCTTCTACTCGAAACTGTTCGGCCAGGAAACCAGCAAGGCGCGTGAAGACTATGCCAATTTCAGGCTGGACGAGCCCCCTATTCATCTTGCCCTGATGGAAGGCGAACCGGCCTGCTGCAGCGGCCTGAGCCACCTGGGCTTCGAACTGTCCGACCACGGCGCGCTGGACGACTGGCGTTCACGACTCGAGAAGGCCGGCGTCGGCTTCGTCCCCGAGGACGAGGCCGCGTGTTGCTATGCCCGGGCCGACAAGTTGTGGATCGGCGACCCGGACGGCTACCGCTGGGAAATCTGGGTTCGTACCGGCGAACACGACGCCATGGGCCGGGCGCCGGTTCTGGAAGAGATCGTCAGGGCCGAGAATTCGGCCTGTTGTGAGCAGACGGCCTGTTGCTGACCCGCTGAAGAGCCAGCAGGTTCAACTCGTCACCCGGCGCCGGTGAATGCACCAGGGCGCCCGTGCGACCGTGCAGGTAGCGGGTGAAGGCCTCCCGGGAATCGTCCTCCCCGTGCACCAGGAACACCGGCGGGCGGTTCTCGAGGTTTTCGTACCAGCGCGCCAGGTCGTCCTGGTCGCCGTGCGCGGACAAGCCGCCCACCGTGTGCACCCGCGCCCTCACGTTGACCTGCTCGCCGTGGATGCGCACAGATTCGTGGCCTTCGACCAGCTTGCGCCCGAGCGAACCGCGGGCCTGGTAACCCACGATGATGACCTGGTTGTTACTGTACTCGAGGTTGTGCTTGAGGTGGTGGACGATGCGCCCTCCGTTGCACATGCCGCTGCCGGCGATGATGATCGCGCCGGAACGGATGCGGTTGATGGCCATGGACTCCTCGGTCCGCTGGCTGAGCTGCAGGTTCGACAGCAGCGGCATGCCGCCGGCCTCGCGCCGCAGGCGCGTCGCCTCCTCGTCGTACAGGTCGTCGTTGTCCCAGTAGACCTTCGAGGCCCGAATGGCCATGGGGCTGTCCAGGAAGGTGTGGAACCGGTGCATGCCCCACTCTTCCTCGTGCTTTCCGAGCTGGTACAAAACTTCCTGGCTGCGCCCGATGGCGAAGGCGGGAATCAGGATGTTGCCCTTGGTGGACCCCGCGCTGGAGATGATCTCGCCGATCTCGCGGATGGTTTCCTCGCGGTCCCGGTGACGCCTTGCCCCGTAGGTGGACTCCATCAACACGACGTCCGCGCGGTCGACCGGCTCCGGGTCGTGCAGGATGGGCGTATCGTACTGCCCGAGGTCGCCGGAGAACAGGATCTTCCGGGTTTCGCCCCGGTCGCTGGCCCAGACCTCCACCGCGCAGGACCCCAGGATGTGGCCCGCATCGCGGAAGCGCACGGTCACACCGTTGACGACCTCCTGCTTGTGGCGGTATTTCACGCCGCGCAGTTGCCGTATGACCCGCTCGCCGTCCTCCTCGGCAAACAGCGGCTTGACGTTTTTGCCCAGCTTCCTGGACAGGTAGCGCGCGTCACGCTCTTCCAGCCTGGCGGCGTCGGCCAGCAGGATGGACGCCAGCTCGCAGGAAGCCTCCTGGGCGAAGACCGGGCCCCGGAATCCCCTCTTGACCAGCAGAGGGAGGCGGCCGCAATGGTCGAGGTGGGCGTGCGACAACACCACCGCGTCAATTTCCCGGGCGTCGAAGGGGAACGGATCCCGGTTGCGCGCCTCGTCCGACCTGCTGCCCTGGATCAGCCCGCAATCGAGCAGGATTTTGCTGCCGTTGACCTTGAGAATGTGACAGGAGCCGGTGACCTCGCCGGCCGCGCCGAAGAACTCGAGTTTCATACGGCTATGGTATCCGATCGGGAGGCCGGCAGGCCCGCCTCCATGTCAATCCCGGTATCCCTTTCGCGACTCCATCCTGCAGGGGCCCGGGTTGTTTCTTATCCTGAGAACTGTAAACGTACAGATTGCTTGGGGATAAACCGATGAACATCTCTTTGACGAAATATATCGCCGTGGTCCTGATTTGCCTGTCTTGCGCCCTGCCCGGGAACAGTGCCGTCGCGGGACCGTCAGCGGATCACGACGCCGACCGGGATTCGCTCCTGGCGGCCGACGAGGCCTGGTCGCAGTCAGTCAATGACACCGAAGCGTTCCTGTCCAGGTTCACGGATGATGCCTCGTTCATGCCCGCAGGCGCGCCTCTCGCCCGGGGCGATGCGATACGCGCGACCTGGGAAGCGCTCGTTTCGAATCCGGGCTTTTCGCTCGAGTGGACCGCAACAGGAGCAGAAGTCGCCCGGTCCGGGGACCTGGGATACACGATCGGCAGCTTCAGGCTGGTTCTCGAGGTGGACGGCACACCGATGGCCATGATCGGCAAGTTTTCCACCGTCTGGAAAAGGCATGAGGACGGTTCCTGGAAAGTCCAGGTTGACTGTTTCAACGCGGACGGGCCGCCGACTCCCGCCGACTCGCCCTGAACATTGGAAGTGCGCCCCGCCGTCATGGCGGGGCGCAAAATTTCAAAGGCTGTTATTCAGTTGCTTCGAACTTCCAGAGCCGGTTTTCGGAGCACTCCGAAACGTCCTCGAACAGATCCTCGAGTTCGCTGGCGGCGTCACTGTCCAGCGCGGTCTGGGTCGCCGCCCAGGTACCGAGATCCGGGTAGGTGTCGACGAACAGGAAGATACCCTGGTCGCCGACAATGGCGGTACCCACCGCGCTCTGGATATCCTCGTTGACATTCTCACGCACCCACTTGAGCCACTGGCTGTTCAGCGCCTGTAGCTCCTCCTGCTTCTTGCCTTCCTTGAGCTCGCAGGTGTAGGCGGCTACCACCGAGTCCGCGAGCACAGACTGCCCGAACAGGAACAAGGCGAACGCCAAAAGGACTACCGTTAAAGTCTTCTTCATGATCATCTCCGTAGTGGTCAATCGTTCTGCTTGCTGAACAAGTATAGGCGTGGCTTCCCGTTTCTGCTTCGGGCCCTCCTGCATGCCGCCCCTCGTGCGCCCGCCTGAAGGGCTAAGGTCCCGGATCGGCCGAATGCCAGCGATCCACTGCCTCCGCCCCGACCACCTCGGTGGCGCGCCGTTTCACCTCGGAAGGTTCGAAACGGCCGAGCGCAATGGCGCGCTCCAGCCATTTGGCGTAGACGCCACCGGTATTCGCGTAACCGTCCTCCCGCAGCATGTGGTAGATCGCCGCGGCCAGCATGTGCATGCCATCGTCCGCGTGCCGCCAGCGCCTGGCCGGATCGCGTGCGAATCCGAGCCGCTCGGCCACCAGTTGATCCAGGGCCTGCGCCGAGTCCTCGTTGAGCACGCCCACGAAAGAGTTGTAGCCGAAGGCGGGATCGTGATCCTCGACGATGGAAATCATCCAGGGATCGCTGCGCAACGGTTCCAGGCTGTCGAGCAGGGCTTCGTCATTCACGTCAAACGGCGGATGGAAGATCTCGTGCGCCGCGATGCGCAACTGCACGTTCTTGTCGTAGGAATGGTGCGCGAGGAACCGCTGCCCGACGATCTTGATCCCATAGGGCAGCGAAAAATTCAATACCACCAGTTCGATGTCCGGCGCCAGTTTGCGCCCCAGCAGCCGCTGCTGCTCGGGGATGATGTCGTATCCGCCCAGGTGGGCCTTCATCCCCTCCACGGCCGGCATCACCCTGGGCTCCACGCGCTCGTGCCAGTAGGATTCGAACCCGATTTCCCGGAGCGCCAGCAGCACTTTCAGCACCTCGGGCATGGTGCGGTCGCGTACGTTCTCCCAGCGGTCCGGTTTCCAGTACTGCGAGGCCTCCAGCCCCGGCCGCAACAGCCGCTCCGGGTCACGCGCGGAAGCGATCACGTCGTCCAGCGTGCGGGCCGGCCCGGCGGAGAATACCAGCGCCAGGAACGGCCCAACCAAAGATTGGGTCTCTGCCGCAATGCCCGCTATGTTTTCCAGTGAGGCGAGCGCCTCCGGCGACATGCGCCCGGTGATGAACTCCACCTCGGGCGCATAGTAACTGGCCTGCAGCTTGTCACCCGTTAGAGCACCGATCAGAACCAGCGCGTCCATGCCCATGCTGGCGTGCACGTCCCACCGCGTTGCGGTAGCCGCGGTGCCGTAATCCGGAAACACCGCCACCGGCTCCGGCTCGCCCATCATCTGCTGGCGCACCAGTGGGATGGGCGGACCGCCGAATGACAGGAAAGTGTCATGAAACTCCCGCCAGGCCGAACGCCCGCCGCGGGTGGCGGTCCAGTCCTCGCGCAGCTTACGGATCAGCAGCTTGCCCATCATGTAATTGAGGTAGGCCGGATCATAGGTGCCCCGCGCAGCCTGCTGGATGGCGGTGCCCTCCGACTGGTAGGCCTCCTCCATGAAAAAGCGTTTCGAATCCTCCACCGACCAGCCCTGCGTGTGCAGGCCGATGGTCGACAGGAATCGCGCGTTGCGCAGCAGGGCATTGCTGAGTTGCCCGATGCGCGTCTCGGGATCGCCGTCGCGCAGGCCGGCCTCCAGCATCATCTCCTCGGTGTAATGCGCCCAGCCCTCGCCGAAGGCGTATCCGACGAAGGCCCGCCCAAAGATCCAGTCGGAGCGATTGGCATGCAGGAAATTCAGGAAATGGCCCGGCCAGACCTCGTGCACCGAGGTGAACAGCAGGTCGGCCTCGCCGGCGACGTAGGCGGCCTGCACCTCTTCCGGCCAGGCCGGATTCGGCGGTGAAATGTAGTAGGTCGAAGGCTGGTTCTTCTCCCAGGGTCCGGGGATGCTGATATAGGCGAAGTTGGATCGTGCGTACGGCGGCGCCTCCTCGACGAGAGCCACTTCGTCACCCGGTATGGTCACCAGGTCCTGCTCCACCACGAAGGCCCGCGTTTCCTCGAGCTGATCACGCGCTGCCAGCACGGAGCCATCACGCGGCTTGCGGTCCGCCATCCGGGCAAAGCAGTCCCGGATGTCCTCGCCAGGAGCCAGTTCGGCACAGGCCTCCTGCAAAGCCGTCAGGTTGCGTGCCATGTCGGCCCGGCCGATGGCCTCCAGTTCTTCCAGGGTGATGTCCACGCGCTCGGTATCCCATAGCATCTGGCGAAACAGGTCCGGCCCCAACGCGTATTCCTCGGTGGCCGTGGCGCGGTGGGATTCCAGCCAGGCGACCAGTTCCTCGAGGGCCGCTACCGCCCCGGCGTTGGCCTCGCCGAACGCGAGCTGCAATTCATCGTCATCCACGCCCGCCCAGATGGCCGGCACCTCGTCGCGGAAATAGACGGCCAGGCCGCCGAAGGAGTCCGCGCCCAGGTTCAGCCAGGTGCGCGGCATGGGCATTTCCAGGTTTTCCCGGATCTGGCCGGCCACGCGCGGTATCTCCCCGAGATAACGGATGTAGGCCGCCATGCGCTCGACGGCGGGCGCGTAATCGAGCGTCAGGTAGGGGCTCGGGTCCAGCGAGTCGTTCATCCAGCCGACATAGAACTGCGGATTACGGAACGGCCAGCGCGCCTTTTCGGCCCAGAACAGGTCGTGGTCAAGGCGTGAAACCAGGTATTCGCGCTGGTAGCGCTGATTGCCGGTCAGGTCATCCGTGGCGAACGCCATGGCCGCATCGCGTGACGCATGCAGACGGGCGATCTCGGCCTCGATGCCCGCCCTGCTCCAGTCCGGCAACTGGCCGTCGAACTCGTGCCGACCCTGCACCACGGCCCAGGCCGGGTGGGCGGCGGCATGCTCCTCGATGTAGCGATCAACGAACTCGTCCCAGGTCTGGGCGGCCGGGACCCCGGTAGCAAGCTCGGTTTCGGGTTCCGCGGCTTGCTGGCAAGCTGCCAGGATCATCGCCAGCAGCAAGGCGCACAGTGGAAATCTCGTGATGGACATGGACGGCTCCGGGAAAAAAGAGCGGCCAGTTTAATGGATAAGCGGCTGTCGTTGGCCGGAAAGCCGGATTTCAGAGCGGTTCAACTTCAGATCGGGCTGGATTCCCGATCAACGCCTCTGCCTCGATCTCGACAAGCCAGTCACTGTCCAGCAGTGCTGCAACGACGACCATCGTGCTGGCAGGACGAACTTCTCCAAAAAACCCGCCGTGGACCGCGCCGACGGCGGACCAGTCTTCGAAGCGGGTGAGATAGGTCCGGGTCCGAACCACATCGGCGAGCGTGGCGCCGGCCTCCTGCAGTGCGGCTTCGATGATCTCCAGGCATCGGCGGGCTTGGGCGGCCGGGTTGCCGGGGGCCACGGTGCGGCCGTCCGGCCCGATCGGCGCGGTGCCGGCCACCATGACGCGGTCATCCACCCGGACGGCCCTGGAGAAGCCGACGGTTGCCTCGTAGGGACTGCCGCTGGAAACACGTGTACGGTTCATGGTTGATTTGCCGATGCACCAGAAAAGCGGCATGTTAGCAGACTGGGAAGGCATGGATGCTGTGACGATATGCGGGGCCCGGGATTGTTTAGCAAATCAATGAAAACGGCTGACTTCTGCAGGAAGCGGACGGCTTTCTATTGCCTCCGGAGCGCTTCCGGCCGAAGCGGAGTCTCGATCCAGTAATCCAACGTTTGCATCCGGACTGGGCTGACATGAAAAAGCCGCCCGAAGGCGGCTTTTTCTATATCGATCGATGTAATCGATTCCCTTACTTCACCCCGTGCATCAACTTGTTGATGAGCGGCGCAAAGACCAGGTACACCACGCCGAAGCCGAGCCCGAGGTAAAACAGCTGCTTGTAGACGTCGGCGTACTGGGTGATGGTGGCCGCCGCCATCGCGCCATGCCCGCCGTTGCCGCCGGAAGCGACGGCCGCGATCAGGCCGGCCACGTACTGCGCCATGGCGATCGACAGGAACCAGCCGCCCATGGCGAGACCCACCTCGTGCTCGTCGGCCAGCTTGGTCACCATGGAAAGCCCGATCGGCGACAGGCACAGCTCGCCGGTGGTGTGCAGCAGGTAGCAGAAGGCCAGGAAGATCCACGGCACGAGACCCGCCGCGTTCTGCATGTTGCTGATGGCCCACACCAGTACGTAGAAACCCAGTGCGACCTGGATGAGGCCGAGTGCAAACTTGCGCGGGATCGACGGGTTCATGCCCATTTTCTCCAGCTTCGGCCACAGCATGGCGAACAGCGGCGCGAACAGCAGGATGTACAGCGGGTTGAGCGATTGGAAGATACCGAAACCGCCGGCCTGCCAGTTCTCCATGGAGCCGTACATCGGGGTCGCGAATTCACGCGCGAAGAAGTTCAGCGAGCTTCCGGCCTGTTCGAAAAGCGCCCAGAAGCAGGCATTGGCCAGGAACAGGATCATCATGGCGATGTAACGCTGCACCTGCACCTTGTTGCCATGCGCCATCTGGTTCACGGCGAAATAAACCGCGCATGCCAGGATGATCACGCCCCAGTAAAGCATCGGGTTACCGGCCAGCGAGTTCTCGCGCAGATGCTGGACGAAAGCCGCCAGGTTGAAGCTGCCCTCCATGCCGGTGTACTGCAGGATCAGCCAGATCACGAGGGCCGCGCCGACCGCGATGCCGGCCTTGGCATAGGAACTGGAAAAGAAGTACAGCAGCACGAAGGCCATGATGTTGAACAGCAGGATGCCGAGGATGGCGCTTTCCGACAGCAGGAAGAACACCACCGCGGCCAGCACCAGTGCGCCCAGCCCAACGGCGAAAAAGCGGCCCCAGCCTTCCTTGCCTTCTTCGGGAACACCGACCTTGCCCAGCGACTTCTTGGCCACTTCCAGGAACAGGGTCGAGAGCATCATGCCGATACCGGCGGCGAAGAAGCCCCACTTCAGGCCCCAGGTCGCGCCGATCCAGGATGCCGTCACCAGCGGCGCGATCATGGCGCCGAGGTTGATGCCCATGTAGAAGAT
>JABAHR010001043.1_pt4 | contig 35808 bp, 31 predicted proteins | sample 7062101 | NCBI WGS metagenome assembly JABAHR01 (sample SAMN14534553, study PRJNA622989) | marine sediment metagenome | biome: marine biome [ENVO:00000428]; feature: marine pelagic biome [ENVO:01000023]; material: deep marine sediment [ENVO:00002113] | place: India: Gulf of Kutch | collected...
CCCTTGTAGAGAGTTCAATTAAATGCTTAAAGTACGAGCGCCTTTCAAAGTAGCCTTAATGGATGATGATTTTTATGCCCTGAAGTGGAACGCGTCCCTGGTGATGCGTGACCCGCGTACAACGGTCACAGTTGAAGCCGAAACCCCCCGCGAGCTGATCCGCCATATCAAAGAAGAAGGGGCACCGGATATTGTGATTGTTGATGTCGAATATGCCGCTAATCGCATGCCGGTGGACGAGATGCTGTCTGCCATCCAGGTGGAAGCTCCGAACGCTATCGTTGTTTGCAACTCTCAATATGGTGAACATGAGACAATTGAAACTGCGATGACATTTGGTGCCAGGGGATATTTTCTCAAAAATGAAGTTCGCATGGAGATCGTTTCGGCAATCAGTTTTGCCGCTATCAATGGGTTGATTGTTTCCCCATCCATCTTTGATCTGATGCCTTCAAAATATACTTTTGGACCCTCCCAGGCACATGTGCTTCCCATCTGGAAACCAAATCCCAGATTAACCCCCCAGATCATCAAAAGTTTTTGGCTGCGTGTATTTTTTGGGATGCGCGCCTCGCTTGCAGCGGACGAACTCTATGTTGAGACTGCGACCATCGAACGCTATGTCAACCAGGCGTATAAAATTCTTACAGATGGCTGGGCAGATGATGCTTACCTTTTCAATGTTGATTTAACGGGGCTCTCTCCCGAAGATCAGGCTTTTGTCTGGTTTACTCTTCCCCCGCGTTTGGACCGCTTCTAGACTCAAACAGAGCCTTTCCCATTCATTTTTTCCGAAAAGACAGCAACCTGGTTCCTGCCAGATTCTTTGGCGGCGTACATAGCTTTATCCGCTCGGTCGAGCAGGGCATCCACCGTGAGAGTCTCATCGGATTGCTGATAGGTGGCTACCCCCACACTGACGGTGATTTTTAAGACCAATTCCCCGCTGACAGTGGGCTGCCTGGTCACCAACTTCCAGAGCCGCGAGGCGACCATCTCGGCCTGCATAAGTGTCGTTTCGGGCAAAAGGACCGCGAACTCTTCTCCACCGTAGCGGCAGGCCATATCGACGCTGCGCAGGGCCTTCTGGATTCTGCGGGCGACTTCCACGATCACCCGGTCTCCAACCAGATGGCCGAACTGATCATTGACCTGTTTGAAATGGTCAATATCGAGCATGATGACCGACAGCGGGCGATGATAACGCTGCGAACGCTCCAATTCTTTCCGGGTGAGTTCAAAGAAATGGCGCCGGTTGAAGAGATTGGTCAGCGGGTCCAGGGTGACAATCCTTTCAAGCTCCGACTGCGCTTTTTTGCGTTCTTCAATTTCCCGGGTGAGCTCGACGTTTCTAAGGCGGTAAATTTCGCTGTCCTGCCTGGTTTGTTTGACATGATGCCTGATTTCAAGGCTTTTGATTTTCGTTGCCATATCTTCATTGAAAACAGTCTCTTTTACATCATGGAATTTTTCGAAGTGAGCCAAACCTTTCTCGAAATCTTGCAGGTCGCGGTAAATTCGCGAGAGCAAATAGTGAACCCGTGAAAGTTGAGTGGAGTCTTGAGCTCGTTCAGCGTTGTCAAGCGCGGATCGCAGTTGTTCCAGAGCAGTGTTCAGGTTTCCCTGTTTGTAATTCAAGTTCCCGATCAGCAGGTGTGCTTTCGCCGAACCTTGAGCATCACCGATTTCATCGGAGATCTTCAGGGATTTCTGGTAATAAGAAATGGCCTGCATGGTATGCCCCATGGCAGCATATATTTCTCCAGCGGTACTGAGCGCTTTGGCTTCTCCGTAGAAATTTCCGGACTGCTGAAAAAGCGCAATCCCTTTCTGGCTGTGTGTAAGTGCCTGGTCGTATTTTCCCAGGTTGAGGTAAGCGACACAAATATTTTCGAGCAGTTCGGCTCGAAAAGCCGGATGGTTATCTTTGGTATCAGTTTCCAGGCTTTCTATCAGGTAGGTAAGCGCTTGGGGATACTCCTCCATTCGAATGTATAGCAATCCCAGGTTGTTTAACACGCGAGCTTTCATACGGCTGTCATTCATCTCAGTTGCGATGCGGAGCGCCTGCAGCAAATTGTCCAGTGCCTCAGCGTATGCGCTGAGATAAAGGTTGCTGAGCCCGACGGCATTTCGTGCCCTTACGGTCCCGCTTCGCAGGCTGATCTTCTGGTAGATCGCCAGAGCATCCAAGGCATGGGAAAGCGCCTGATCGTATGCAAACAGGCGGATATAAAGCCCTGACAATTTGAGCTTCAGTCGTCCAATTTGATTTTTGAGGGATCGGGAGGAATCCTTGATGTTTTCAGCTTCGTGGAGAGCTTCCAGGCAATCTCTGACTCCCTGAGCCGGGTCGCTGAAGCGAATTTCAGAAATATTTTTCCCTACCTGATCGAGTTGAGTCTCGAGTTCTAGAGGTGTAATCATTTTTTTGAATAGGGTTGCCGGAGAGTGCCGTAATGTTCGTAGTTTACCAATCACTTATGGCAAAAAACCGACGATAACGAAGAGGACAAGAGCGGTTTTCTGCTCAGACGCTCCATGGAGAGCGGGTCGTTCACTTCTTTTATAATGGCAATATTCGTGCCAACTTGACGCGTTTATCCATTTTCCCAACCAGCGGTCATGCAGAAGTTTTCTCAGCCTCCACAATAGCCATGGATGCCAGACGGGCAACCACTTGCAGGACTTCCAAATCTGCCTGAGAAAACGGACGGCCTGAAACCGAATTGACGACCTCAATAGCCCCCAGGCGGCGATCGCCATCAAACAACGGAACACATATCAGGGTCTTGGTGGTTAATCCAGTATAGCGGTCGACCATGTTACTGAAAGAAGGTTCAGACTGCGCATTGGAAACCAATCGCGGGCGCTTGTGCTCAACCGCCCAACCTGCGATGCCAACACCTTTGGGTAAGCGGTAATTGAGCAACCGGTCACGCGATTCCCCAATCACTTCAACAAAGACCAGCTCTCCGGTTTCTTCATCCAGCAGCAACAGCGAACCGTTTTCTGAATTCACGGCCACCATAGCGGCTTCTAAAAGTTTGTGGATCATTTCAAAGAGATTGGTCTCAGGATTGATCTGATCAATATGCTGCTGCAGGTCAACTAAAGCTGAAACGACACGCTGCAGGCGTTCTACATAATCACGCAGGCTGCTGTTCTCCCCTTTCAGTCTGAGATTTTCCTGCTGCAGGCGGCGGATGATTTGGGTGCTGGATGAGGTCATAAGATCTCCTAACCTTGTCAAGACGGGCGCGCTAACCAAAACCAATGGGAGGTTTTTATCATTATACAGTTAAACGCCCGTGAAATTGGTCAAAATGAAAGGCGCTTTTTCAATCCATTGGTCATGCACACAAAAATCTATTGGCGGTAGGGGTATTGATTACAACCCGCCTGAGGGAAAATCAATCAGGATTTACGGATGTTTCCCGCCGAGATTCATCTCCCTTTGAGCCTCCGGAACGCACTCGATCAACAGAAGGTTGGATCATGCATCAGAATGGAAGATTTAACCCGATACCGAAACCTCCGTTTTCCTGTCGATGGATTGGGTTTGAGAGTATAATTGCAGTTTGATGAGATTTTATAAAAAAACCCGCCACGCAAATTTCAGATTGATTTGGCTGATTGTTTTCTTTGGCCTAGCCCTTTTTGGCTGCAGCTTAAACCCCCAAACAAACACCCCGACGGCAGAAATCCCGACGGACACATTTGTACCTACCGTGGTTGAAGACACACCATCCCCCTCGCTCACGCCTACCGAGCAAATCGACTATGCTTTAACCGTCAATGGAGAAGGAATCCGGCGGTCGAGCTATGATGCCAGTCTATTTCAGCTGGAAAAAGCAATGGTGGATTATCCCGAGCTGTTTGACGAGGAACTTCCGCCACCGGAAGAGCGCGTGATTCAAGCGCTGATTAACCGGGCGCTGCTCTCCCAGGCTGCTAGGGCAGATGGGTTTACGGCTGACGAACAACTCGTTTCAGAGCGTTTGTCTCAAATCACATCCCAGGCGGGCGGAGAAGAGGTCTTTCAGGCCTGGCTCAGTGAGAACGGCTATACCCTGGAAACCTTTCTTTATGAATTACCCCTGGAGATCGAAGCGGCCTGGATGCGCGACCAGATTGCGGAAGGAGTGCCCGAGAGCATGGAGCAGGTGCGCGCCCGTCAGATCCTCTTTTATGATCCCTTCCAAGCCTCACGCGCCTACGACCAGCTTCAAGCCGGTATCCCTTTTGAGTCAGTCCTCGAAAACAATGATCCAAACGATTTAGGCTACCTGGATTGGTTTCCACGCGGGGTCTTGCTGGTACCAGAGCTGGAAGAAATCGTATTCGCTTTATCCCCAGGTCAGCACAGCGAAGTCATCGAGACAGAAATAGGGTATCATATTCTATATGTGATTGAAAAAGACCCGGCTCGCCCGCTGTCATCGGAGAACCGACTCCTGCTGCAAGAACAGGCCGTCGCAAACTGGCTGGCGCAGCAGCGATCCCAGGCAACGATTGAAATCTTGCTGCCCTGAAAAAGTAGCTCTTGAGTATTTGGTGGATTAAGTTATGGATGCCTTTGATTTTACAGAAGAGCCCGAAGAACAAAAACCCAGACGAAAACCTGGCAGCATCTTGCTGACTCTTGGGATGTATTTTTTTCTGGCGGCTTCCCTCATCCTGATCGGGTTCTATTTGGTCATTTATTTAGATCCCTATAACCCAATCAATCCACTGATGCCGCCAACACCGGCGGAAACAGAAGAAATCTCAACCAATCTTCCAAACAATACCGCAACTCCACAGGTCACAAAGACTCTACCACCCACCCCAACGAACACGATACCACCAACACCCCCACAGGTAACCCCTACTGAAACGCCTATCCCGTTCCCGACAGCCACAGATGTCGTACTCTCTACCAGCGAACCGGACGATACCCCTGAAGGTGTTGCCCATTACACTGCCCAGGAGGGCACCCCGGCTTATATCCCATACAGCGGGGGCTGCAGCGGGGTGTATGTGGCCGGGAATGTGATTGACATTGATGACCGACCGGTAGTGCTGTTGACCGTGCGCGCCACCGGTACGATCAGCGGGGAACCAATCAACATTGAAGTGCTCAGCGGGAGCAATACCAATTATTCCGAATCAGGCTGGGAGATCAAACTTTCAGACCAGATGATATCCACCACAGGAGAAATTACTGTTGGGTTATATACACAGGGCGCCATTGACCCCATCTCCGACCTAGTGACCATCGACACGTTCAACGACTGTACCCGCAACCTGGCCGTGGTTAACTTTGTTCAGGACCAGTAGCACAACATCGATCACAGGCTTAATCGAACCTCCCATAATTTTCCACAAACAAAAAACAAGTGAACGATCAAATTAACCCCATCATCCGAAAAGCTCTCCCAGAAGATGGGGACGCGATTGCCCATGTGCAGATAAAAACCTGGAAAAAAGCTTATGCCGGGATATTTCCAGCAGACCGGTTGGCCAGCCTGGAGAGCCAACGAAAAGAACTGACAGAAAGGTGGCAGTCCAATATCCGCGCAGAAGATCGGTATCCGGCATTTTTCGTGGCCGAGCAACCCAAAGCCGGCGTGATTGGGTTTGCTGCTGCGGATCCGCAGCCAAATCCCGACTACCCATTCAAGGCGGAACTGCAGCTAATCTATATTTTGCCGGAATATCACCGCCTGGGGATCGGCACAAAATTGATGAGGGTGGTTGCTGAGGAGTTGCTCAAAACCGGTTTTACTTCGCTGATGCTGTGGGTATTGAAGGATAACCACGATTCCCGTAAATTTTATGAGACATTGGGCGGAAAACTGGTCGGGGAATCAGAGTATCTGCGCTGGGATAAGGCTTACGCAATTGTGGCTTACGGCTGGGATGATCTCTCCTCCCTAGCATAGTGAGTTATATCAATGTTTTATCTCGATTTCTAAATCTACAGGTGTCAAATACCTATTCAGATAGGACTGCTGTCAGCGCCCGGCAAACGGTCTCAACCTGTTCTTCCGTCATTACACTAGAGAAGGGTATCGCAAGGCCACGTTTGCCGAGGTCTTCTGTCACCGGGTAGTCACCCTGCTGGTAGCCGAACAATTCCATCATGTACAACTGCAGGTGAATCGGTGCAAAATACGGCCGGGCAGGAATGCCTTCCTCCACCAGCCTTTGGATTAATGCATCACGGTCAATGCCCGGCGCCACCCGGATCACATACACAAACCAGCTCATCCTGGTGGTTGTGGGGGCAATTTCGGGGATTTCCACCATGGGCAAATCACCGAGTCTTTCCTTGTACCAACTGGCGACACGGGCGCGCTTCTCCAGTAGTTCATCCAGGCGCGAGACCTGCCTCCGTCCGAGCACTGCGCTGAGTTCGTCCATGCGGTAGTTGTAACCCAAATATGAATGCTGGAGCCATGTATCCCCCGGGGCACGGCCCTGGTTGCGCAAAGCCCGCATCAGGTCAGCATATTCATCATCATCGGTCACAATCATTCCCCCTTCACCAGTTGTGATCTGCTTGTTGGGATAAAAAGCAAACACGCCCATATCGCCGAGCATCCCGGCTGGTCGTCCCAAGTACTCGGCACCAATCGCCTCACACGAGTCCTCTATGACTGTTAACTGATATTTCTCCGCCACCTGCCGGACGGCATTCATCTCGGCGGGCTGCCCGAAGACATCCACCGGGAGGACGGCTTTCAACGGGCCGTGCTGGTCAGCGCCCTTTAGAGGCAGCCATTTTTTTGCCGCCTCGCCCCCGGCCGCGAGATCATCCGCCGCCTGCACCAGTTGATCAGGGTCAATGTTGCCGGTCAGCGGTTCTGCGTCCACAAACACCGGGATTGCCCTTTCGTACAAGATTGCATTGGTGGAAGCCATAAAAGAAAATGGGGTGGTCAGCACCAGGTCCCCGGGCTCAATTCCGGCCGCCCGGATGCACAAATGCAGTCCGCTGGTGCCAGAACTGACCGAAATAGCATGCTTAGCGCCGACATAATCTGCCAGCGCTTCTTCAAAACCGATATGATGCGGACCCATGCTCAGATTAGGGGTATGAAGCACCTCCATCACAGCCTGCCTCTCTGCATCGGTAAGGTCTGGAGAAGAGAGCGGTACTCGGAAGTGGGGGGTGTTTGGTTTGGTCAAGAGTTTCTCCTTGAAAAGATAAATGATCTGGGTCTCGCTGTCATGAGAAAAGCCGCCACAGCCCCACCGCAGCCAGCGCCCCGATCAACGAACTGATGAAGTTTACCATGTCATTGTTCACCCATTCGAAACCCCGCATTGGAGGGGTAATGCGTCCGGATTCGTCATAGACGCGACGTTCGGTTTCTTTTTGACGCAGAGGGTCATAATAGATTGCCTGGATGGTCGCCCCGAGGATTGAATCGGTGAGGGAACCGGCCAGTCCGGCGAGCGAGACAGCGGTTAAATATGCACCTATTGGGAAGGAGGGTTTAAACAACCATCCGATCAAACCGATCACCGCCCCGCCCAGGAAGGTGGCGAGGGTACCGACCAGGGTGACCCCGCCAGATGTGCCGGTCGGGACCTGCTTCCCGGTGGTGACCAAGCGCGGGAGGTGCGGACTGAGCACCCCGAGTTCAGTGGCCCAGGTATCGGCGTTCACGGTCGCCATGGCCCCAGCAAAAGCCAGCCAGGGCCAGGGATCTTGCGGGAAGATGAGGGCTATGACGGCCAGAAATGCCCCGGCTCCTCCATTGGCAAAGACCTGCGCCCAATCCCGGCGGGAACCTTTCTCAAATTTTTCTGTCAGGTTTGCCTTTCTGCTGGAAAACAATTTTGAGAGCAAACTGGAAGAGATAAAAAAGGTGAGCAGCAACGCCGCCCAAGAGAAACCGCCGAACCCAAAGATGAGCGTCCCTATCATCCATGCTGCTGCCGCCCCGCTGATAGAAAGCGCACCCGCCGCCCAGCCTGCCAGCGCAATGATGAATGCCAGTCCGAGACCAGTGAGGAATTGCTGGATGGAGAAGATTGAATCGATCATAGTGAATAAGTTGTGGATAACTGCCTCAAAACTGTGGATAAATAGGTGTCCATTGTTGAAAACTCAGCCCGTTCTGAGGATAACCAGCACTGCAATCAGGAAAAGCAGCGCTGCTAGCGCGTTGCCACCCCACAGCACTGCAACCATGATTTGATCTTTTTGACGGCGAAAATATAACAGCGAAAGGATATAAGTACCGATCACTAACAGGATATTGAGGGCCGGCAGGAGAAATAACTGGGCGGGCGAGACCGGCGGCAAAGGCTCTCCGAGGGCGTTAAAACCCAGTGAGATTTCGGTCAGTGTAGGGACTGCCCAGGCAACCAGCACAATCAACGCCATGCTGAGAATGACGGTCAGCACCAGAAGGAAGCGTAAATTCGGGCTGCGCCAGATATCGATGAGCAAAAAGCTGGGAGTCGCAGAATATGCCGGAAGGGGCGATAGACTCCCCAGTTCGGTCACCGTCCGGTAGGTGTGGACAAACTGCTTCGCGTCTTCCGGAGAAATGACAAACACCCGCTCTCTCGTCCCGATCATCACCAAGCCGCTTTTTTCAGATGCCAAAAATTCAACCAGCCCAAGCTGCTCCTGCTGATGGGTCCCGGTGATCGCCCCCGGCCACTGCCTGGGAGGGAATTCGAGAGGAAAGACCAAATCCTCCACCAGTTCTACGTACTCCACATCAATGATGGGGATATCGGCTTCCCGGAACCCCCATTTCAGGCGGATTCCATCTCTCTGAACCTCGTAATAGCTCCGGCTCAGTGAAAATGCGCGGTTGGCCAGGATGGGAATGGGAGAAGCAATTACCAGCGCACCGAGCAGATATCCCAAAAAACCAGGACCCAGGGTGGTCTGAGATGCCAGCACCAATAATGCAATTGCCAGCAGACTCAAGACGGCGCTCAATCCAAGATTGAATAAAAGACCACGTACGCGCGGCGGCTTAAATACTTTGCGATCAAGTTCCATACCAAGGTATATCTTATCTGGGATGAGGGGGTTTGGGAAGGTCGAATTAATAAAAAAAGGACAGGAGCGTATCCCGTCCGTGAAAGAGCGTGAGCTTTACCAGCCGCCGTTCAAGCGCTCGATATGCCGTTTGGGCAGGTTCGCCGTACGCATATCCTCCTGGGTGGTCTGGATATCATATTCCGCCCGGCGCAGAAGCCAAGTCGAATCCTCTGGGTCGAAAAGAGCAAAGGCCGCCCGCCGGTCTCGATCGCGAGGTTGTCCCACAGACCCCGGATTCACAATTGTGCGTGCCTTTAGCTGGAGAGGTTGGTTGTGCTGGGGAAAAGCAAGGGTCACTTTGTTCTCGTCCGCATTTTGATAAAACATCAGCGGCAAGTGAGAATGCCCAATAAAACAAAAATCGGTCCCAAAATAATCATAATTATCGCTGGCCGAACGAACGTCCAGGACATATTCATAAATCGGCTCACGGGGACTCCCATGAACCAATGTAACTTCGCCAATCACTTCTGTTTCCGGGCGTTCAAGCAGGAAATTGATGCTTTCCTGTGTCAAAATTGTTTGAGTCCACTCAACCGCCAGGCGTGCCTCGCGGTTAAAGGTCGCTACGTTTAAGTTTCCCATGCAGGCGGCGTCGTGGTTGCCCAGCAAGCATACCAAATTGGGCTGCTCTTGTATCAATTCGATACATTCATTGGGATTAGGGCCATAACCGACCAAATCCCCCAAACACCAAACGGCGTCTACTTTTCCTGCGGCTTCTAAGACCGCCTGAAGTGCGGCCAAGTTTGCGTGTATGTCAGAGATAACGAGGATGCTCATGGGGTATATAGTAGCACGGGAATCACAAATTAGCCAGATGTTTCAAGGTTTTGGGCATTAAAAGAATTGGGTAACAGCTCCGCGGCGGTTGTCTCTCGGTGTATTGTTCCCTGGGCGTCTGCAATCAGCACAACCATCTGGGGATTAAACTCAACCATCACCTGCCGGCAACTGCCGCAGGGTGTGCCACCATCCCGCGTGACAACCGCCAGCGCGTCAATCTCGCGCTCCCCCGCAGAGACTGCGCTAAAAATGGCTGCCCTTTCCGCACAAATGGTCAGGGAATAGACCGCGTTTTCCACATTTGCCCCCCGAAAAAAATTGCCGGATTTCGTCCGTAATGCAGCTCCCACTTCATAATTTGAGTAAGGTGCATAAGCATGCTTCTGGGCCTGGACAGCCTGCTGGACCAATGCCTTTTTTTCGTCAGCTTTCATCATTGTATGTCGCCTCTTCAGACTCTGGCTGATCCATGGGAATGGGGAAAACTGCATGAACACGGTGTACCCGGCGTTCGTGCAAGTTTTCAACAGTCAGGACGATTCCATCCTCTTCCAGCGTGTCCCCCTGTTTGGGAACACTCCCAATGCGGGCGAAGATCAAACCACCGATGGTATCTGCTTCCTCTGTTGGCAGGTTGGCGCCAAACAGGTCATTGATTTCCTCAAGTGGGATCCGACCATCAAATAGATATTCCTGAGGGGCAACTTGCTGCCAGAGTTCTCCTTCACTGTCGTCGTACTCATCCTCAATCTCGCCAAAAATTTCCTCGATGATATCTTCCAGCGTGACCAGTCCGGCCACACCCCCATATTCATCTACCACGATAGCGATGTGCATCCGGGCAGCCTGCATCTCATCCAGCAGTTCATCCACCTTTTTGGTTTCCGGGATGAAACGCGCGGTTCGAAGCAGGGAACGCAGGGAGGTAATCTCGTTGCCAGAGCGCCAAGCTTGCAGCATATCTTTGGTATACAGCAAGCCAATGATATTATCAATCTGCTCCTCATAAACAGGTACGCGGGAATAACCAGACTCCAGCAATTTGTCCGCCGCTTCTTCCAGAGGCGTATTAACCTCCAAGGAGAGCATATCCACGCGCGGGATCATGATTTCTTTGGCCATCGTATCGCCAAACTCGAACACGGAATGGATCATCTCGCTTTCATCTTTTTCTATTTCTCCGGCCCGCTGGCTGGCATCTACCAAGTGGATTAATTCATCCTCGGTGATGGTGACCAGGTTGCGGCTTTCACTGCTTCTGGACAGCCGCAACGGTAGAAAGAGCAGCGGCGAAAAAAGCGTGATCAGGAAGCTCGCCAGCGGAGTAAACCGAACCGACCAGCTTTCAGGGTCTTTCAATATCAACCGCTCGAGGATGAATTCTAGCAGCCATAGAACTAACCCGATGAGCAGCATATAAGCCATCACCAGGATACTAAACTCTTCATTCAGATTAGGAATAACAAAATTTAGCAGCACCAAGCCAGCGATCATGAACCTAACCAACGCCTGCCCGAGCTTTAGGGTGGAGCGCGTGCGTGCGCGTTTGGTCACCAGTTCCATGGTTTTCTCTACTTTCACCATGCCGGCTTCGCTGAGCGATACCAAACGCGGAAAACGCACATTAAGCAAACTCGACCGGATTGAGGTCAGGATTAAGTCAATGATGATGAGTGCAATCAGTAATGTGATTTGAGAATTATTCACCTTCAGTATCCAATTCACGTAGTTTTCGGGCGGGAACTCCTGCAACAAGTGTCCCCTCGGGGATATCCTTTGTTACCACAGAACCAGCACCGGTTCTGGCACCCTTTCCAATCACCAGAGGAGCGACCAGCATGGTGTCGCTGCCAATGAAGACATCCTCTTCGATTGTCGTATGGTGTTTATTTTTGCCGTCATAGTTGCAGGTAATCGTCCCGGCGCCAATATTAACATTCTGCCCGATTGTGGCGTCACCAATGTAAGAAAAGTGCCCCATTTTTACGCCTGGAGCCAGGTAGGCATTCTTGATCTCTCCAAAATTTCCCATATGCACCCCTTCCCCAAGGTGTGCGCCTTTACGCAGGTGACCATAAGGACCCACATCTGCACGATCATCCATGCGAGCCTGCTCAACCACCGAGGCCAGCACCTTACATTGATTGCCGATGATCGAATCACGTATCAGGGTGTTTGGTCCAACCTGGCAGCCCGCTCCAATCTGAGTGCCGCCCTGAAGGGTTGTGTTGGGATAGAGGATTGTATCCTGCCCGACCACCACCCCAGCTTCAATGTACGTGGTTGCAGGATCAATGATCGTCACCCCGGAGAGCATCAATTGGTGGTTGATCCGCTTTCGCAGGATAGCTTCCGCCTCTGCCAGGTGAACCCGGGTATTGATGCCCATGGCTTCCTGGCGGTCTTCAATAACCTCAGCACGTACAGCCAGTCCCTGCTGCCGGGCAATGGCGATGATATCCGTCAGGTAATATTCACCTTTTGCCGACATCGGAATTTGAGATAAGTTTTCCCACAGCCAATCTGCCTGAAAGCAATACAAGCTGACATTCAGTTCATTGATCTCTAGCTGTTCTGGGGTACAGTCCACTTCCTCAATGATGGCTTCTACATCACCTTCCGCATTGCGCACAATACGCCCAAAGCCGCGCGGGTCATCCGCTTTTACGGTCAGCAGGCTGACCGGACCAGAATTTTGTTTTTGTGCGTTGACCAAACGTTCAATCGTTTCAGGACGGAGAAGCGGCATGTCTCCTAAAAGCACCAGCACCAGGTCCGACTGGCCTTTAAGTTGTTCTTTTGCCTGCAGAACTGCATGTCCAGTCCCCAATTGTTCTTCCTGGGTAACATATTCGACCGTCTTTCCAAAGGTTTCTTTTACTGTCTCTCCTTGGTAGCCGATAATCAGGGTTGGAGGCTTGTCAGTTGCCTGCTTTACCGCCTGGATGGTATGCCAGAGCATCGGCTTTCCCCCCAGGGGGTGGAGCACTTTGAGCAAGTCTGACCGCATCCGGGTACCTTTGCCAGCAGCCAACAAGATCGTTGCCGTATTCATGGTAAAAATCTCCGCAAGTCAATTTGAGCATTGGCCCGAAACGAGGCCTCGCTTCGGGCAAGCTGGAAACAAATCTTCCCAACTTGATTAAAAACAGCGAGCGCCGCATACATTTGACTGCATGCCAGGCTCGCTGCATCATTTGGTTGGTTTGGACCTAAGTCACTTTCTTCTTCTAACAACGGTAATCCGTTCAAAATTTATTTCAGCCGGGGCGCCTGGATTCGAACCAGGATCAACGGATTCAAAGTCCGGTGTGCTACCATTGCACCACGCCCCAATTAACAAAACCCGGCAGAACCGAGCGCGCTGAATTGTAACATAGCCGTTCATCTTGGGCAATAGTAATCAATCTTCTTTAGGCGCTAATCCAAGTTTCGCAGCCTGATCGTAGGATAACGTATCACTACCACTTCCGGTCGTGACCTCTTCACCAGAAAAAGACTCCCAAAAGGCATCCGCATCCTGGGACAGTCCACCCTCCAGTTCGGAAAGCAGGTCTTCTAAATTTTGGTCTTCAGCCTGCTCGGATAAACCACCCGTTTCCGCGGGAGCTTTCTCCAGCTCTTCCGGCTCAAGCCGAGAAGTACTCCCTTCTGTAAAAGCCGGGCGGGTAAACTGGCCGCTGATATGGGTGGAAATCCCCAGCCGGGTCAGGCTCAGCAGCATGGATTTGACCGTGCTCTGTATCTGATCGGCAATATCGCCCATTTCTTTCAGCAGGGTTGGGCGGGTCAAAACCATCAGACAATAAGCCTCTCCCACAGGAGCCATAAAAAGGTCATAGTTTTCGCCGCGAAAGCTGTAAAAATGGTCAGGGACATTCTGTCCAAGGAAGTGCGAAATACTCACTCCGGCAGTAAAAGTACGCATCAGGACTGGCATAATAGCAGTTTCCAAAGCCGGGTCTGGCAATTCGCCGGACCTTACCAACACCTGGCCCTGATCGTCCACCATGATCACCGCGGTGGCATCCAACGCAACCCGCAGTTTGGGGAGCAGGCCAGCCATATTGATCTTGGCTTGTTCTTCGATATCATCATCTTCAAAATCTTCGGCATGCAGGCTTAGCTCGGGCGGCAAGACCGTCTCCACAAACCCAAGGACGCGTTCAACTGCATCCAAAAATCCGGGGATATCGATGGGTTTAAAGAAGAAAGCATCTGCACCAGCCTGGGCAACCTGTTTTCGGATGGTCGGATCGGTCACTCCGCTGATTAGGATTACGCGTGTTTCCGGATTGCGGGTTTTGAATTTTTCCATCAATTCGAGGCCAGAAATCCCCGGTAAACGGATATCTGCAACCAGCAAATCCACATGGGCGCCTCTCAATTCCAGCAATGCCTCTTCCCCCGACAGCACATCGTCAATCACCAAGTCCTGTTCTAACGATTCCAGGTTCTTGCGAATCATTCGAGCTGCTTCTTTGTGATCATCGACGATTAAAATACGTTCGCCTGCCATGTTGCCATTCTATCATAATCCAATTTTCCATACTTCAAAAATACGAGGAGGGTTTGCTTACATGCTTGTAAGTTGTTTTGTCATATGGAACTGATGCGGGTGGGTAAAAATAATAAAACGACAATATTTAACGCCTCATTTTCCTTTTTGGGACTAAAAAATGCTTTTTTCCAAGGTCGAGTATAATTTAGGTAAGATTTGAATTGAACGGCGTGAATGCACAGATGGAAAACACACAATTAGGTTCTTTTGAATTCCCTTCCAAACAGGTATTATCTCTAATTCATGGCGATTTAACGCACCAGAAAGTGGATGCAATCGTCAATGCTTCCAACCCCCGACTGAGGCATGGGGGAGGTGTCGCTCATCTTATCCTGCGCCGCGGCGGCAAGGTAATCGACGAGGAGAGCAAGGCATGGCTGCAGGAACATGGACAATTGACTCACACCAAACCTGCATATACCTCAGGCGGGGACCTGGACTGCAGTTATATCATCCATGCAGTAGGTCCGGTCTGGGGGCGCGGAGATGAAGATGATAAGCTGAAATCAGCCATCCTCTCCTCTCTGGAATTAGCTGAAGAACTGGAAATAGAGTCAATCGCCTTCTCTGCCATTTCTACCGGCATCTTCGGATTCCCCAAGCAGCGAGCTGCATTTGTGTTTTATCAGGCATTCAGGGACTATTTCGAAGAAAATCCCAACAGCCAACTCACTGACGTACGGATGGTGGTGTTTGACAAGCCCACGAGTGATGCTTTCGCCAAGGTTTGGAAGAAAGAATTTGTCGCATGATCACCTCAGTAAAGAATCCCCGGGTTAAAGAAGTGCGCGCTTTGCAAACACGTACAAAAGCCCGCCGGGAGGCAGGGACCTTTGTGGTGGAAGGGATCCGTTTAGCCGAAGAAGCAGTTGATGCCGGTTGGGAAACACAACTATGCTTTTACACCCAAGACTTAAATGACCGCGGAGAGGCTCTCCTCCAGAAATTAAAGGGGAAAAATGTTCCCGTCGAACCGGTAGCTGCTCACGTGATGAAATCCATCAGCGACACGCAATCACCACAGGGGTTATTGCTGGTCGTAGAACAGCAGATCATACCGCTCCCAGAACATCTAGAAATGCTTCTGGTATTAGACCAGATTCAAGATCCGGGCAATGCAGGCACCCTGCTGCGCTCGGCAGCTGCTGCTGGATTTAATGCTGTCCTGCTCACAGAGGGAAGTGTGGACGCCTTTTCACCGAAAGTACTGCGGGCTGGCATGGGAGCCCACTTCCGCCTGCCAGTGGCTGTGCTTTCTGCCGCAGAAATCCTCGCTATGTGCCAGACTCACGGACTCACACTATGGTCCGCGGCAGTGGATTCCGGCCAGCCTTATTACGATTCAGACCTTCGCTCGCCGCTAGCGATCGTGATCGGAAGTGAGGCTCACGGCGTCGGCGCAGAGTTCCATGAATCCGCCAAAAAGCTGAACATTCCCATGCCCGGGGGCAGCGAATCGCTGAATGCTGCATCGGCAGGAGCGGTGCTGATCTTTGAGGTCATCCGCCAGCGAAAAACGGGCTTCTGAGCAGCAAAACCCCTAGATTAAGCCGCATCAACATACAGCCAAAATTCCGCACCGGCTCAGCCCGATCCTGAGGCATATCTTTCTCTCTTTGTGGGGGTTATACCTGAATAAATAGGCGTTGTTGATGCGAGGAGGAGTGATGCCAGATAAAAAGATTGCGATTGTCACCGACAGTTCTACCTATATTCCCCCGGAAGAAACTGCTGGTCTAGATATCCATGTTATCCCGCTGTGGTTGATCTGGGATGATGACCGTTTCCGGGATGGGGTTGACATTCAGCCGGAACAATTTTACCAGCGGCTCCGGAGCGCCAAGACTATGCCTTCCAGTTCCCAGCCCTCGGCCGGCGAGTTCATGGCATTTTTCAAACAATTGTCTGCGGATTACGATGCGATCGCAGCTGTACTGGTCTCCTCAAAGGTGAGCGGAACCGTCGCCAGCGCGCTGGCTGCCCAGCAGGAACTATCTGACCTCAATATTGAGGTGGTGGACTCTTACAGCGTCTCGATGGGATTGGGATTCTGTGTCCTGGAAGCAGCCAGGGCCGCCGCCCAGGGGCAAGGCATGGACGAGGTCGTGCAGGCCGCCGAACAATTGAGCAAACGTCTGCACTTCCTGCTTGCAGTTGATACACTTGAATTTTTACGCAGAGGCGGCAGGATTGGAGGCGCCAAGGCACTCCTGGGAACAGCGCTCAGCATTAAACCGCTGCTCCATTTCCATGATGGAATGATCGAGCCGCTCATGCAGGTGCGCACCAAAAAGAAAGCACTGGCCACCATGCTGGATGTGGCAGAAGAGCGCCTGGCGGGTAAACCAATGGCTGCGGCATCTGTCCTGGATGTGAATACAACCGAAGAAGGCGACCGGGTGGCAGAAATGGTGAAAGAAAGATTCTCGATTCCCAAGGTCATCCGGACAACTGTCAGCCCGGTCGTCGGAACCCATGCCGGTCCAGGCACGGTGGGACTGGTGTTTTACGGCGGTGAATAAGCACTCCCCACCAGTACGCAGCAGGTAAATTTCCTGTTGGTTGCGAACTCAAATGTAATATCGACATTCCGATCCAAACACCCTCACCCGAGGGCGAAAATCGCGCCGTCCCGGCTGGAATTCGATTAAAATAAACCCAGTAATCGATAAAGAAAAGAGCATCCTATGAAAATCCGTTCAATTACCTTTTTTCTCGATCCTGGTCGGCCGCTGGATGAGCAGGCAATCTCCAAGGTAGGGGCAGCCGCCTCGCGTGCAGTGACCAATTTCCAACAGGCCGGGTACGAAGTCCAGACGACTCGGTTGGCGACCCCCCCGTTTCCACGGTTATTTGCACAACTGGATGAACAAGACATGATAGAAGCCATCCAGAAGCTGGAGCACGCCGCAGCGGAAAGTGGGTTTGCCTACATCGCGGTCGGCCCGGCTCTTTTGGACGGTCCGGATCGATATGCGATCATTCCTAAAATCATCGCCAACACGGAAATCATTTTCTGCAGCGCTCAAATGGCTACCAAGCAGCACGGGCTCTCCCTGCCAGCTGTGCACGCCTGCGCCCAGATCATCCACGACTTGGCACTGCAAGACCCGGACGGATTCGCTAACCTGTATTTCACAGCCCTGGCAAATGTTGAAGCAGGTTCTCCGTTTTTTCCTGCCTCGTACCATGGAGGCGGCTCATCGGGTTTCAGCCTGGCAACGGAGGCCGCCAGTCTGGCCGTGGACGCATTTGAAGAACCAGGGAGCGTCACAGAGGGACTTAACAGGTTCCAGAAGTTGCTTCAATTCCACGCCGGACGGCTGCAAAAAACTGCCGAGCACCTGCAATCTGAAACAGGTTTCAAATTTAACGGGATTGATTTTTCACTTGCGCCTTTTCCTGAAGATGACAGCTCTTTGGGGAGCGCCGTGGAGCGGATGGGGATTGGAAAAATCGGTGATCACGGTTCTCTTGCAGCCGCGGCCATGTTGGCTTCTACGCTCGACCAGGTTTCCTTCCCCAAGGTGGGGTTCAGCGGGTTGATGTTTGCCCAACTGGAAGATGCAGCCCTGGCGCAAAGAGCGGCAGAAGGTGCGCTGCTGGTTAAAGATTTGCTGATGTATTCTGCCGTGTGCGGGACTGGGCTCGATACCATCCCGCTGCCCGGAGAGACCACCCCCGACCAGCTCACCCCGCTTTTGCTCGACCTGGCTGCGCTGGCGCTGCGGTTAGACAAACCTCTGACCGCACGCTTAATGCCCATCCCGGGCAAGCGTGCTGGTGAGGAAACCAGTTTCGATTTTCCGTTTTTTGCCAACAGCCGGGTGATGAGTTTATCTGCCGAACCTTTAAACGCCCCCTTGAACACAAGCCTCAGCATCCCGGTCTTTTCCAGGCCACAGCCGAAATAGATAAGACTGCTTTTTTTCTGTTCGATTTCATTAATCATGCTAAGATTACCATGGTCAATAGGCACCATACAACAGTTTCTATAGTGATTATTCCAAATCATGATCGGGTGTTTTAGAGAGAGATTGAACCCTTTCTTAATCCAGGATGATCACGGGTGAATCGTTTGTTCATTCAGGCCAAGACAATGGCCCAAAAATTGCTATCGAATATACAACTCAACAAGAAAAACGATCGATCATGAGATGAAAAAAATTTTGCTGGCGTTATCAGATGAAAAGATTTCCAGCCTGCTGGACGGCGGAAATCTTTCACAATATCAAATTGAAACAGCAAAAACTGCCGACGCTGTTAGGCAGAGCCTGGCATCATACCGGCCAGACGTCCTGCTGGTTGGGGAAAGGATCAAAGACGGCAACGGGATCGAACTGATCACTGAAATTCTTGAAGAGACCCCTGTCTACCCGGTAATCTTATTTAGCGAACAAAACAGTACACTAAGCCCTCGCCAGGTCATCTCACTCGGAATCGTCGATTGGTTTCCGTTTCCCTTCGAACCAGATGATGTTCCCGCGGCAATCGAAAACGCGCTGAGCTGGTCCCGGCGATGGAAGAACTGGCAGCAGAGACAAACCAGCCAGGTGACCGGGAGCCTGCAGCACCGGGTGGATGAACTTGAAACTATTTTCAAAGTAGGGCGGGCGATGACCTCCAGGCTGGATCTCGACCAGGTACTGGCAGAAGTAATTGAGGCGGCAGTCGAAATCACCGGGGCAGAAGAGGGCAGCATCCTGCTGCCTGACGAGGAAACTGGCGAACTGTACATGCGTGCTTCGCGCAACTTTCAGGAGGACTTTGTCCGCACTTTTCGCTTGCCAGTCGACGACACCCAGGCCGGAAAGGTGTTCCAAACAGGAGAACCGCTTTTCTGGAACAATGTTGATCCGCAAAAAATCAAAACCGCCTACCTGGTTTTTTCGATCATCTATGTGCCCCTCATCTTTCACGGCCAGGTGATTGGAGTATTGAGCGTTGATAACCGCGAGAGCCAGAAAGGTTTCGATGAAGAACACCTCACACTATTGCTTACAATGGCGGACTATGCAGCCATTGCCATTGAAAACGCCAAATTATTCTCCCAGACGGAAATAGAACGCAGCAAATTAGAAGCGATCCTGACGCAGGTAGAAGATGGCGTACTGGTAATTGACGCTGATGACCGCGTGGTGCTGGTAAACCCTGTCGTGCGAAAAGCGTTTGAACTTGGGGATCAGAAACTGGAAGGCAAAAATTTCCGTGACATCTTTTCGCATCGTGCACTGTTGATGGCGATCCGCGGCGATGCCCCCAATCCTGACCGAATTGAAGTACGCATCGACGACCGGCGCTATTTCCGCGCTCAGGTCACCCCAATCAAGGGGGTAGGAAAGGTGATCAGCCTGCACGATATTTCCTACTTAAAGGAACTAGACCAAGCCAAAACGGAATTTGTCACCACGGTATCCCATGACCTGCGGTCTCCGCTGACCTCGATCATGGGATATGTCGAACTGATCAAGCGCGTCGGAGAAGTCAGCGATAAGCAAATGGAATATATCCAGCGCGTGCAGTCCAGCGTTCATCACATCACCAAAATGATCAATGAAATATTGGAACTGGGAAAAGTGGAAAATCGCCTGGATAAAAATTTCGAAATGGTCGTGCTTCCCCCGATCATCGAAGATGTGGTTACGAACCAACAACCTATTGTGGAGGAACGCAAGCAAACGCTGGTGGTAAATATAAGTGAGGGGCTGCCGGCGGTTTTTGGCGACAGCATCCAACTGCGCCAGATGGTGGAGAACCTGATAAGCAATGCGATTAAATATACCGGCCGCAGCGGAAAAATCATTGTCAGTGGAGGCCAGGAAAAAGATCAAGTTATATTGAGGGTGCGGGATTCGGGGTACGGCATCCCGCTGGCAGACCAGGCAAAAATTTTTGACCGCTTTTACCGCGCCGATAATGTGACCTCTGAGACGCAGGGCACAGGGTTGGGGTTAGCGATCACGAAATCGATTGTTGATAATCATAAAGGGCGGATCTGGGTCGATTCTAAAGAAGGTGAGGGATCTACCTTTACTGTCGTACTCCCCATTTACGAATAAACTTCTTTCTAAGATTATTCACCAATTAAAAAACGAGTGCGCGCCGTCTGATCCCTAGTCGAAAAGATCAAAATACCCGTCCAGCTCGATGTCTTCATCTTTCGCCGGCTTGGCTATTCCCAGGCTGCGCGCCGCGTTCAAACGACTGTCAACTTCGGTATTAAATTCCAGGTAGTATTTGGTATGGATCACAAACCCTTTTCCTTTACTCCTGGGGATGAAAAAGTAGCTTGGAAGGAAAATCCTCATCAGCCCTTCTGCAATCGGGAATTTATTCACATTGATGGTGGCCACAGTTTTAGGAAAATACGGGGAGAGGAAGCGTTTTTCCGACCAGCTCATGGTCTTTTTATCGTAGAGATCTTTGAACTGCACCATGCGTACGTTTTCAACGATCGAATACGGGATTTTCAGGCGGAAAAGAGGGATTGCCAGCAGGATGTGGTTCGATTTGGCCTGTACAAATCCTCTATTGCGAAAGAGCAGGGCAAGGATCATAATCACCAGGAGGAACTCTCCCAGCCAAAGGATATAGACATCATTGGGAGGCTGGAACGGACCAGGGGTATAAGGAGCGACCCACCAGATCACAGCGACAATAATATTAATAAATAGCAAATTGCGGAAAACTCTCGTCAGGCTGTGCCGGATGAAGATCAGAGAATGTTTTTCGCCAGAGGTTTTTTTTCTTGCCATGCTGTGTATCCTTTTATAACCACAAACAAGTATAGATCATTAGGGTGTGCAAGACGATTTAAGTGTATAGCTTTTTGCCAAATTGAGCAACTGCAGAAAATCCCCAATCGGTACGGGTAAAAAAAGGAATTTATTCATTTCCCAGTGACCGAAGTGCAACTGGAACGGATGTTTTCAGCATTTTATATTCTGATCAATCTCACCAAGAGAAAATAATGCCAGATATTAGAGATTTATTGGATAGACTTCGATAAACATCTAATATGTGGTATGCTTTCCAATTATGGAAAAAAGTCACATTTCTGCAGCAGACATTCGGGATCTTTATGCCCAATTTGATGCCCCGATTGCTTTGCTGGATTGTGGCAAAAAATGTGCCCCGCACAACGAGGGGGGTAAGCCATTTTGCTGTGATATTTGCGTTGCTGTACCCACTGTTTACCAGGAAGAATGGGATTACCTGAAAGTCAACACCAACCTGTGGTTTGAGTGGAAAGCTGAAAACTGTATGGATACCCCCGAAGAAGCGGCAGAAGAAGTAACCCGCCTGAAAGAAGAAACCCCCGATTCCATGGTCCTGGTGGAGTGCCTGGGACCCAGCTTGTGCCAGCGCCAATACCGCGGGCTGACCTGCCGCCAATTCCCCTTTTTCCCTTATATCGATTCCAAGGGAGAGCTGCTCGGGCTATCTTATTACTGGGAATACGAAGAGCAGTGCTGGGTGATCAGCAATCTGGCAATCGTAAGCGAGGAGTATAAACGCCAGTTTTTGGCCGCCTTTGAGGTCATCTTTGAGCGCATCCCGGGCGAGTTTGAAAATTACCGCTATCATTCAGAGGTGATGCGCGATACCTTCAATGAGAAACGCCGCGCCATCCCCCTGCTGCACCGCAACGGCTATGCATATAAAATCAGCACCCACAACGAACGCATGCGCAGGGTGCCGGTTGAAAATTTACCAAAATTTGGGCCTTACAAGCTGGCAGCTAAAATGCCTTTCCCGGATGAAATCTAATGGCAAGCACTTCAATTTCTCCTGATCTTCGGGCAGAGTTCACCCTGCCGAACCGCTACCGCACTAACCGCAAAGGTCCGATCCGCTGGATTCTTTCGCATTTTATCCGCTACTGGTACATCGGTGTCCTGATCCTGATCGGTGCCTTCGGGAATGCCTATTTGGCTGCGGTCGTCCCGGTGGTCATCGGTAATGCTTTCAATGCCATTTTGGAAACACCCCCACGCAGCGATCTGCTGCTCGGGTTTGTATGGACCATCGTCTGGACCCAGTTGGTGCGCGGGGTACTGCAGTTTGGGCGAAATTTCAGCGCTGAATGGCTGGGGCAGCTCTTTGAGCGCAACATCCGCGACGAGCTGTACGTCAGCCTGTTGGGTAAAAGCATGACCTTCCACAACTTGCAGCCGGTGGGAGACACGATGGCGCGCGCCACCAATGATGTACGTGAAATCAATTTTATGTTCAGCCCGGGCATCAACCTGGTGATTGGTTCTGCCAATTTCATCCTGCTGCCAATCATTATGGCGCCCAACTATCACCCATCACTGGTGATCACACCGCTGGTATTCCTGGTGCTGTATTTCCTGCTGATCTGGCAGTATCTGTCAGAACTCAGACCGGTGTCCAACCGGGTGCGGAAATCCTTCGGCAAGCTGAATACCCGCCTGGCAGAGGCCCTCGATGGGATCGAAACGGTCAAGGGGATGGCACAGGAAGAGAGCGAGATCAATCTCTTTGAGGACAATGCGCAAGATTTCCGGGATGCGTCCGTGCGCCAGGGCGATATTGAAGCCCGCTATTTGCCGCTGCTTTTATTGGGTGTGATCACGGCTGTCGGATTGTTTCATGCGCTGCTCCTGTTCAAAGATGGCCTGATCTCTGCAGGTGACGTGGTTGGCTATTTCGGCTTGCTCCAGCTGTTTGGCTTTCCAACCTTCGCCTCCATATTTGCCTATTCACAGGTCTCTTTGGGCGTTGCAGGCGCCCGGCGCATCCTCGACCTGATCAACAAAGAGACCGATCTCGACCAGAATATCTCTGGGTACGACCAGGATATGCACGGTGAGGTGGTTTTCAAGAACGTCAGTTTTGTCTATGATGACGGCGAGGATGAAGCCATCGACCAAGTTTCCTTTTCGGTGTCTCCCGGACAGACGGTGGCGATTGTTGGCCAAACCGGGACCGGCAAAACCAGCCTGGTCAAACTGATCAACCGCACGTATGACGTNNGTTGACGGCGTCGACGTGCGGGATTGGCAGCTGGAAGCACTTCGCCAGCAAGTTTCGATCATCGAACAGGATATCTTCCTTTTCTCCCGCAAGATTAAGGAAAACATTGCCTTCGGATGCCAGGGTGCTACCGATGAGGAAATTATTGAAGCGGCCAAAGCTGCCCAGGCGCACGATTTTATCCTGGAATTCAAAGACGGGTACGAGACCGTGATCGGCGAGCGGGGCGTCACCCTGTCTGGCGGGCAGCGGCAGCGGCTGGCCCTGGCACGCGCCTTTCTCACCGACCCGCGCATCCTGGTGCTGGATGATTCAACCAGCGCCATTGACAGCGCAACTGAGGACAAAATTCAACAGGCGATTTATGCCGCCGCCAAAGGCCGTACAACTTTCATTATTACCCACCGTCTCTCTCAAATCCGCTGGGCTGATTTGATTATCGTCCTGCGAAAAGGCCGGGTGGAGGCGATTGGCAGCCATGAAGAGCTGCTGGCCTCCTCCGAGGCATATCAAAGAATATTTCAGGAGTAGAACAGGGACGCATAGATGGGTTTATTTTCAGGACTAGAGACAGAAGCATACGACCGTCAATATTCAGACCGGGAGTTAATCCTGCGGATCATCCGCTATTTCAAGCCGCATTCAAAACGGTTGCTGGTGGTCGCTGTTTTCCTGGCACTGATCGCCGTCTCCGGGGCCGCGGTTCCTGTTTTGGTCAGCCGCACCGTGGATACCCTCAGCCAGGAGATGCAGGTCAGTCAGATCTGGATCTTGAGTGGGGCTGTTCTGGCAGCCGGGGTATTTGTCTGGGGCGGGAACTGGGTACGGCGCAGGCTGCTGGCACGCGTCACCCAGGATGTGATCATGGACATCCGCACGCAGGCCTTTAGGGCTGCCGCCGAGCACGACCTTTCCTTTTACGATGAGTACTCTTCTGGCAGGATTGTCTCCCGCATCACTTCTGATACGCGCGAGTTCGGCCAGGTAGTGATCCTGGTCACCGACTTGGTCACACAGCTCGTGCAGGCCAGTCTGATCGCGGCCGTCTTGTTTTCCGCTGAGCCTCAACTTATGCTCTGGGTGCTGGTCATACTGCCAGTCGTCTTTTTTGTGGCGATCGGTTTCCGCAGAATGGCACGCAAGGTGACCCGGCGCGGGATGCGCGCCATGGGAAACGTAAATGCCGCCATCAAGGAAACCGTCAGCGGAATCAGCGTGGCCAAAAATTTCCGCCAGGAAAGCTCCATCTTTAACGAATTCGATGATGCGAACCAGTCCTCTTTCAAAGTCAATTTACAGCGCGGTTTCGTGCTGTCGCTGGTCTTCCCTTCCCTGAACACCCTGGGCGGTTTTGCTACTGCCCTGCTGGTCTATATCGGCGGGATGCAAGCCGCTGCCGGGGTGATCTCGGTCGGCTCCTGGTTTTTGTTCATGCAGTCACTGGAGCGTTTCTGGTTCCCGGTGTTGAACCTGTCTTCTTTCTGGACCCAACTTCAGTCTGGGCTTTCAGCTTCGGAGCGCTCGTTTGCTCTGATCGATGCCGAGCCGAAAGTGGTGCAGATCAGGCAAATCCCTGTCGCGCGGCTGAAGGGCGAAGTACTGTTTGACAAAGTCGATTTCTCATACAACGAGCAGGAGCAGGTGCTGGATCAATTTGACCTGCATATCAAACCGGGTGAAAACATCGCCCTGGTCGGGCACACAGGGGCTGGCAAATCTTCGATTGCCAAGTTAGTGGCGCGGTTTTACGAATTCCAGTCCGGCCGCTTGCTGATTGACGACATGGATATCCGGTCCTTTGACCTGATCGATTTTCGACGGCAGCTGGGGATCGTTTCCCAAATTCCGTTCCTGTTCTCGGGCACCGTGGTGGAAAATATCCGCTACGCCAAACCAGATGCCAAGGATAGCGAAATTTTGTCCCTGGCCAAGCGCATTGGGGAGGGCGAATGGCTGGACACACTGCCATCTGGGTTGGAAACAGAAGTCGGCGAGCGCGGCGGCCGCCTATCGATGGGACAGCGCCAGCTGGTTTCCTTGCTGCGCGTGCTGGTGCAGCGACCTGCGATCTTTATTTTGGATGAAGCGACAGCCAGCATCGATCCCTTTACCGAATGGCAGATTCAGCAGGGGCTTGATCTGATCCTGCGGGATACGACCAGCATCCTGATCGCCCACCGGCTCTCAACTGTAAAGGCTGCGGACCGAATCATCGTCCTGGAAAATGGTCGGATCATCGAAGAAGGCACTCACGACAGCTTATTGGATGCTGGAGGGCATTATGCCGGGTTGTACAATACGTATTTCCGCCACCAAAGCTTGTCTTATGTCGAGCAATCTGTCGAGTTCTCCAAGCTCAAGGAATAACCTTTTCCTGGCATAATTCCCATTTTCCCCAACAAAATCAGCCCGAAAAGGGGTTGGAAGCCCGTCCCATACGAAATTGTCATTCAGATGCAATTGAACTCGTCTTGTTTCTGGTAAGACTCTTGCATACAATTGTAGTATATGGATGAAGCACAAACATTCAACACCCCGGCACCTTCAGCCAGGGTGATCTGGAACCGTATTGCCCCCCTGATTGTATTGAGTTTTCAGGCAGTGGTATTAATCGCGTTGATCGCAGCAGGTGTGCTGGCTTTCACCTGGTTCCAACAGCCTTCGCTTGGGTTTTTTGTCGATTCCGGCATGGTCGTCGGGAACATCCAACCGCCGCACTTTGACTGGGAAAAACAAACCTACCTCGAGGATATCACGCGGCAAAATATCCTCAATTCCGTTGATAACCAGCCAGTGCAGGATGTAAAGGATTTGGAACAGGTCTTGATCAGGCTCCAGGTTGGCGATCAGGTGGAACTGGTACTGCGAGCTCGCAGCGGTCATACTCTAACCAAAACAACCACCCTCGGTAAGTTTTCTAATTATGAACGCTTTATGTATTTCATTCTGCCGTATCTTACAGCGATGGTCTTTCTGGGTGCAGGTTTTTGGGCTGTCCGCATGCGGCTGGATGACCCCCCTGCAAGGGTATTCGGCATCCTGACCGCTTCGCTTGCTTTCGTTTTGGGCGGGTGGTTCGATGTATGGTCTACCCAGCGGATGATGATTTTCTGGTTATTTGCGCTAGGTATTTCTTCCGGCGCACTGCTGCATTTTGTAATGCTTTTCCCCCGACCCCATCAGTATTATCACCGCTATCACTACCTTCGTTGGCCGGGATACCTGCTGGGAATCGGTTTCGCGAGTTACGCGGTCTCGGTCTTACAAAATTTCTCGAACGCCTACCAAATCGCTGGATCCAGGCAGCCACTATTGATCTTTGCCGGGCTTTGCTTTCTGGCATTTTATGCAGGAATGGTCGTGCGGCGCTATACCAGTGCTTCACCGGTTGAATTAGAGCAGACCAGGATTGTGTTATGGGGCAGCGGTGTGGCATTCCTCCCATTGATGGTTTTTTCATTGGCCCGGTTTTTCAATCTACCTGCCCTGCAGTTCCCTCTGGTGATCGCTTTGAGTCCTCTGCTGATCTTCCCGATCTCAACAGCCTACGCAATCATACGGTACAGGGTGGTCAATACAGATTACCTGATCAGCCGGACTTTGGTGTATGCTCTCCTGACCGTTCTGGCAGGCACGGGATACGCCGCCCTGATCAGTGGATTGAGTGTCATTTTCAGTGACCTGGTGTCTCCCAACAATCCCTTCCTGATCGGAGTGGTGGTGTTCGTGCTGGCCCTAATGATCAACCCCTTCCGAACCCAGGTTCAGGGAATGATTGATTCATTCTTCTTCCGTGGAGAAGAAGCCTACCGGGAACATGTTGCAGCCTTTGGCGACCAAATTTCGCAAATGGTGGAATTGTCGGAGATTACGGGATTGGTGCGCGAAAACGTCAGCCAACATCTCGAACCCGTGCGTCTGCATATTTATGTCTACGACCAACTGGTTGACCGTTATGTACCCACGCCGGGCGAAGACGACCGACCAACCACTGATATTCGTTTTCCAAGGAACAGCGGGCTTGTCCACCGTCTCTCGAGCAAACGCACCACCTTATTCCTGGATATGCAGCAGACCCTGCCCGAAGAACTGCAAAACGAGCGGTCACGCCTGGCTTTGTTGGGCGCCCAGCTTTTCCTCGCACTTCCCGGGCAGGAAAGACTTTCGGGGTGGCTGGCGTTGGGTCCACGTGCCTCCGGACAAAATTACACGGGCCAAGACCTGGAATTTTTATCCAGCATCGCCAATCATGCCGCCAAAGCCATTGAAAGAGCCCAGGTGATGGCCGACAAAGACCGCCGGGTGCACGAAATGAATGTGCTGACGCGTGTCTCACAAGGCATCAACATCACAATTAATTTTGATGATATCCTGGAACTCTTGTACGCCCAAAGCAGCCAGGTGATCCCTTTTGATGATTTCAATATCACCCTGTACAATCAAGCAACCAATACCCTGCGACATGCTTTCCTGGTACAGAAAGATGACCGCATCTCTGAACTGGAAAATGAGATCATCCCATTAGGGTATGGGTTGGAGCGAGAGATTCTCCAGCAGCGCCGCTCGATCATTGCGGACGATTACCAGCAGGAATGCCGGAACCGCCGCGTGATCCCCAACAAACAAGGGATTTACGCATGGATGGGGGTTCCATTGAATGCCGGGGCAGAGGTCATCGGGGCCATCTCGGTAGGCAGCTACAACCCAGCCATCCTATATACGGAAGACCAGCACAGTATATTGCAGGCAGTTGCCGACCAGGCTGCGGGTGCGATTGTGAAAGCCCGACTGCTGGAGGAAACAGAAACCAGGGCACGCCAGCTCGCCAGCTTAAATGAAGTTACCCGTGGGCTGACATCAACCCTGGAAATTGAACCCCTGCTGAACAATATTATGAGCAGTGCTGTAGAGATTTTAAACTGCGAGGCTGGCAGCCTGCTGCTGGTTGATCAGGATTCGCAGGAATTGATCTACGAGGTTGTGATCGGGCCGGTGGCGGACGAATTTTTGGGCAACCGGCAGCCGATGGGTGTCGGTCTGGCTGGTAAGGCAGCCGAATCTATGAAGCCGATGATCGTCAATAATGTTGAACAAAGCCCAGATTGGAATTCGACCCCAGACCAGGAAACTGGATTCATTACACAGGGAATGCTGGTCGTGCCGATGCTGTATAAAGGCAGTGTAATCGGCGTGCTGGAAGTGATCAACAAGAAGAACAAAATGCCTTTCACGATTGACGATCAGGAGCTATTAACAGCCTTTGCAGGTCAGGCAGCTGTTGCGGTGGAAAATGTACGGCTGTATATGCAAACCGATCAGGAACTTTCTAACCGCGTGGAAGAACTATCGGTGATGCAGCGCATTGATCGCGAGCTGAACACCTCCCTGGATATCACCAAAGCTATGGAAATCACGCTTGAATGGGCACTGCGCCAGTCTCATTCGATGGCCGGGCTGGTGGGGGTTCTGATGGAAGATGGTTTGCAGGTGATGGCCTCACAAGGCTATGCGCACCATCTTTCCAAGTATGATAACGGCGTGCTCCCCCTCGATCTCCCTGCTTTGGCAGCAGTGGTTGAGGAAGGCCGTTTCCAACAGACTCCTGCTGAGAAATTAACTGAAACATCCCTGCTGGAAGAGGCCCAAAGCCAGTTGATGGTCCCCATCCGGAGAGAAGCGGATGTCATTGGGGTCCTCTTACTGGAAAGTCAGACCCGAGAGCATTACGACGAGAGCACGATCGAATTTCTCACCCGCCTGAGCGACCACGCCAGCATCGCCATCTCAAATGCACAACTGTATTCTGAGGTGCAGCGAGCCAACCAGGCCAAGAGCGAATTTGTCTCCTTCGTCTCTCACGAGCTCAAGACTCCCATGACCTCGATCCGTGGCTATGCCGACCTCCTAGCAGCCGGCAGTGTCGGGGGGGTCAACGAAGCCCAGACAGACTTCCTCAACACCATCCGGTCCAATATCCAGCGCATGGCGACGCTTGTCTCCGATTTAGCTGACATCTCGCGCATTGAAGCAGGCCGCTTGCACCTCGAATTTTCTCCAGTAAATCTTTCGGAGGTTGCTGAAGAGGTCGTGCGCAGCACAATGGCGCTCGCCAAGGATAAAAACCATCAAATCGAGATCGATATCCCTGAGAATTTGCCAGCAGTTTGGGGAGACCACAACCGTCTCGTGCAAATCCTGAACAACCTGACCAGCAACTCGATTAAATACACGCTGGAAGGTGGTGAGATTACCTTGCGTGCCCGTAAAGCCCAAAATGAATGGGATCCGGAGGGTTCACCCCAGGTGGTTCATTTGCAGATCATCGACAATGGAATCGGGATTAAGCAGGAAGATCAGTCCAAAATCTTCCAGCAGTATTTTAGAACAGACGAAGGCAAAGACACCGCCGCAGGCACCGGATTAGGATTAAACATCACCCGCTACCTAGTTGAGGTGCAGGGAGGCAAGATTTGGTTCAAGAGTACATACGGCGAGGGAACCACATTCCACTTTACTGTGCCGGTAGCAGAGGAAGAAGGGATCTGACCAGATGCCGATCAAAGTAGCTGTTGGGCAGGCGTTTTCGGTTGAGGGACGCGAAGCAGTTGCCAACGCAGTATATGATGCGCGCCTCAATATAGGAAATGTCGGGATCAATTTCGCGGTGATCATCGCCTCCTTCGAATATGATTTTCATGCCATTTTTAATTCTGCACAGACTCAAATTGGTGATGTACCTATGATCGGTTTCAGCACCTCCGGTGAATTGACCACCCAGGGCAGCCACCGCCGGTCGGTGGTCGTGGCCCTGTTTTCAGATCCGCAGTTAGCGTGTAAATCAGAGTGGTCCCCGGGGTTTTCGGACCACAGCGCCAGGATCACACAGGAGACGATTCGCTCTCTTTCCCTGAGCAGCGAACAAAAAGGGTTGTTGCTGCTGGTGGCCGATGGGTTGAACGGAGATTACGAAGAGATGATCAATCATCTGCCTCCGGGCCGCTATCAATTAGCAGGCTGTCTGGCCGGAGGAGATATACGCCTGGGGCGCACTTATCAGATGGGTGGAAACCGGTCTGGTGCAGGCGGTCTGGCGGCAGCGCTGCTGACAGGCGACAACCTGAAAGTAGGCATTGGCACTGGTCATGGATGGCAGCCGGTTGGGGCCAGATTCCAAATCACCAAAGTCCGCGGCCCCTGGGTACGGTCCCTGGATCATCAACCTGCATCGGAAGGTTACGCCAGGTTGTTTGGCAGGCAAGCAAGAGATTGGGCCTTTCCACCGTTAAACACCCTTGTCCGGCTGTATCCCTTAGGCATCGAGCGAAACGGCCAGCCCCTGCAGGTCAGGACACCGATGCGCGTGGAAACCGACGGCAGCCTGCGTATGAATGTCGCACTGGAAGAAAATCAGGTAGGTCATTTATTGGTCGGCAGCCGTGAAAAATGTGTTGAGGCCGCCCGTGAGGCCGCTAAAGATGCCATTGAAAGCATGGATGGCGCAGAACCAGTATTCGCCCTGGTAATGGCCGATGTTTCCTGGCAGATCCTTTTCCAGGGATATGAGGGAATGGATATCGCGGCCATCCGAGAGGTACTGGGTGAAGAGCTGCCAATCGCAGGCGGCTATACCTTTGGCCAGTTTACCCATATGGCCGGGGCTCCCCGCCCAGAATTTCTGAACCAGCATATTGAAATTGTGCTGTTTGGGGAAAAATTACAGGCCTAATAATCGGGATCAGATCACAAAGTAAAAAAACGCCTTCAGCAGGCGTTTTTTTGAAGAACTTTTTTCCTAAAAAAGGACATTTGCCCCTGGTTCAGTCCAGGTAATACGTCATGTTTTGCAGGTGGACCGCCGGATCGATGTGCTGGACACGCACTCCCTTAGGTACATTCAGGCTAACCGGAGCATAATTGAGGATGGCGCGCACACCAGACTCAACCAACTTATCGGCAACTTGCTGAGCCTCTTCTGCGGGTACCGCCAGCATGGCAACTTTGATCCCAGCTTTTTCCACTTCTTTATCCATTGTAGCGATATCTTGCACTTTTATGCCATTATAGGTCGAACCAATTTTGTCGGGATCATTATCAAAGATCTTGGTGATCCTGAACCCGCGATGATGAAATCCGGCATAATTGGCGACCGCGCGGCCGATATCTCCAGCCCCAATTACGGCCACATCCCAGATACGATTGACTTTCAGGATTTCCTGAATTTTCTGGGTGAGGAATTCAATATTGTAGCCAGTGCCTTGCTTTCCAAATTCTCCAAATTGCGATAAATCTTTTCGAATTTGAGCTGCAGAAATACCCAGTCGCTCCCCTAATTCTTGCGAGGAGGTGACCTGCCGACCTTTCTGGTGCATGCGGGTCAGGGCGCGCAGATAGATTGGTAATCTACCAATCACGATATCAGGAATAATTTTTGCTGCCATTTATTTTCTTCTCTCCGTGTGTGGGTACTGAGTGATTTGGTTAGTTCAATTTACCACATATTTTCAAATTGTGCAATCACACACAAATATAGTACTATTATTGAACTAGGTTTGCACAAGTGCCTTCCACACCGGATCGCTAAGACATGAAAGTATTTACCAAGGCACGATAGGATCTCAACACCAGAATCAAAACCACCGCACTTGATATAATCATTTAAAAACACCCCCAATGAAAGATTTTGACAGTGTTCTTGAGACAAAATGGGTTTTTAAGAGCAACTCCTGGAATTGAGGTGACCCGAAATGAGCGCAGATGATGAAATGGAGCAACATACCAATACCTGAGGCACATGCAATTGGACTCATTTTTGGTTTTGCTCTTGAGAAACTTACCCCTCTAAGGTTGTTTCAGATGACATGGGTTGGATATACAACTGGCGCTCTTCTCATTTTAGCTGGTGCCGGGCTGTGTGCCTGGGCAGTGATCGAAGCGCGGGAAATGGACATCTCCTCACCAAACCAGCTTATCAAAAGTGGACCCTACGGCTTCAGCAGGAATCCGATGTACGTTGGGTGGACAATGATCTTTCTAGGAGTGGCACTTTCCATAAATTCAGCATGGCCGGTGATCATCCTCCCTATTGTTCTTGCTTATATTCACTTTATAGAAATCCGCAAAGAAGAACAAGAACTTCAGAAGCAGTTTGGGTCTGAATATACTCAATACCGGAACCGTGTACGGCGGTATTTTTAGGAAAAGGATCATCGGGCAATATTGTTGAATATCACATCCACTCCAATGCGTGTTCACACAACCAATGACCGGGGACAGCAATAGGAATGAATGACTACACTCAAAATTGTCCGAATACAATCTCAAAAATATGATATACTGCTGCGTTGGTTTGCAATAGAACCATTAAATTTTTTTTATCGTTTTGAGATTTTTCACACTGCCTCGGCATCTGCAAGGCAGGCTTGATTTAAAAACACTTACCTCATCTCTCGGACAGTTGGATGAACCTTGTGGGGGTATGGTTGAGAAAACGACCAGTACCAGTGATTAGGACAAAACGCAATAGGAGTATTTTGTGACAATTGATTTTTCTCAACTTAAACTTGACCCTTGCCTGGTGGAAACCGTTCACCAGTTGGGGTACCAGCAGCCCACCCCTGTACAGGCGGCGGTCATCCCCCTGTTGATGGCAGGCCAGGATGTACTTGCCCAATCTAAAACAGGTACGGGAAAAACCGCGGCCTTTGCTCTCCCCATAATTGATAAACTTGACCCCGAACTGCAAGCGGTCCAAGGTCTTGTGGTGGCACCCACGCGTGAACTTGCCATGCAAGTTGCAGACGCGGTTTCTCAATACGGGAAGGAAAAAAGTGTGCGCGTGGCGGCAATTTTTGGCGGGCAGTCTTATAAAAAGCAAATCCACAAGCTGAATCGGGGGGTGGATATTGTAGTGGGTACCCCCGGCCGACTTTTAGACCTGATCAGACAAAAGAAACTTGATCTCGGTCATGTTCGCACCGTAATCTTGGATGAGGCGGATGAAATGCTCAGCATGGGCTTCATCGAGGATATTGAAACGATTCTGCAAGAAACTCCAGCAAACCGGCAGACAGCGCTATTTTCTGCAACTATCCCGGCCCGCATTCAACAAACTGCCAACCGCTATATGCATAATCCTCAAACAGTACGCACTGACAACAAAGAACTGACTGTAGCGGCGATTGAACAACGCTACTACTTAGTCAATAAAGAGGACAAACTGGCCGCGCTGACCCGTTTGTTTGAAGTCGAGGCAATCAGCAGTGCCTTGATCTTCACCCGCACACGTATTGATACTGGAGACTTGGCAAATGAACTCATCCGGCGCGGTTTTCCGGCAGAAGCCCTGAATGGAGACCTCAGCCAGGATATCCGGACCCAGGTGCTTTCTCGTTTTCGATCTGGGCAGACCAAGGTTTTGGTTGCCACCGATGTTGCGGCACGCGGCCTGGACATTGAGGATATCTCTCATGTATTTAACTTTGACCTACCGAATGATCTGGAAAGTTATGTCCACCGCATCGGGCGTACGGGACGGGCAGGAAAAACTGGAATTGCCATCAGTCTGGTGGCGCCCAGCGAGGAATTCCGCATCCGTAAACTGGAATCTTATACCCGCCAAAGGATCCCGATCGCACAAATCCCGACTCCTCAGCAAATTTTAGGCAAACGAGAAGAAGACCTGCTTGAAAATATTCACGTATGGCTGCGCCGCGGTCGATGCAAACAAGAACACGAGATGATCGCAGGTTTAGTCGAGCAGGGATATGACCCGATGGAAATTGCCGCAGTGGCCCTCAAACTGGCGCGCGCGGAAGAAAAACAACGACCAATTGAAGAAATGAGTGAAGTCCGGACTCGTAAATCTCGAAAAGTGCGGAGTACACGTAAGGGCAGGCAAAAATCTGGCGGCAAACATTCCCATGAACAGGGAATGGTACGGTTAACTCTCAGCAAGGGGAAAAACCACGGCATTCGCCCTAACGATATTGTCGCTACGATTGCCGCTAATGCCAACATTCCTGGACGTTCAATTGGCAAGATCAGTATTCAGAAAGAAATTACGATGGTGGATGTGCCTGAACACTACATTCCAAAAGTAATGGCCAATAAAGGCAGCTATCAAATCCATCAACAGCCTGTCAGAATTACGATCGAATAAGAACTGACAATGAAAAAATCGCATCATGAAGATGCGATTTTTTCGATTTCAGCGGCAAAAATTTTTGAAAAAAAATAAAAGTCGATGGGATTAGATGGAACTCACTTTTTCCATCATCTTTTATCCGGCATAGCTCCAGCCCAGGTCGGGCAAAGTGAGCGTGTCAGCGGCTTCAATTTCTCTAAAAACATCCCCGCCGACAACTTTTGCGAGCACAGCCGAATATCCTGCTCCTGTATCGATAATTTCAACCACCTCACACTCAAGATACGCGGCAGATTCCTCAAGCACCGGAACCCCGGTCACCGGACCATCGATATAATTGGCCTCGTCAAATTTATCAGGATTCTTTTTGCGACTCTTGGTAAAGGCTTTGATCACATTGGCATCTTCTTCACGAAAAATATTGAGGACCAATTTCTTGCTCTCCTTCACCAAATCCATCGTGTAGGCTGTGTTCTGCAAGCCAAGGACTACATGCTGCGGTTCAAACGATACCTGAGAAAACCAATTTAACACCATCACATTGCGGTCGTCACCTGCGCGGCTGGTGACGGCATAAAATCCATACGGGATCATATTCAGGGCAGTAGAAACAGCTTCTTTATTCATAATTCATTCCTTTCAGTTATTGTTTTTCCAACATCTTTGACGTAAAAGCATTGACGGATATTACGAGGCGGATATTAAACCACTATATGAATTCAAGGCGGTGTAGGATTAAGGGAGAATTAGAAATAGGGTAAAGGAACTGAGATACGTATCTTTTTATGCAAAAATAGGTTTAAGTTAATGAAACTTAGTGATTTCAAGAAATTTTTGAGGCGAAAGATGAAACCGTACGCGTTGATCGTTACCGGAAACCAGGAACAAGCCCGTCGTTATCAAAAAGCATTACGCGGCATTGGATACCAGGTTCAGTCCGTCACGACTGGCGCGCGGGCCCAGGTGCAGCTTACCTTTACCACGCCAAACTTGATTATCCTTGATATGCAGCTGCCTGATATTCCTGGGGAAGTTGTTCTGCGCCAGATCAACGCTGCCCGGCGTTTGGCAGAGTCGCACCTGATCCTGCTTTCGGTGCCAGACAAGCAACAGGTGGAAAATGACCGCCCTGCACCCCTGCATATTTTGGAGCGGTCGATCAGTCCAACCGATCTGGCAGTGCTGGCTGAGGAAATCAGTTCAATTTCGCTCTAAAGATAAGCGAGCGCGATGAAGGGTAACGTGAGAAGACGGCTGTTT
>JABAHR010000396.1_pt2 | contig 35758 bp, 33 predicted proteins | sample 7062101 | NCBI WGS metagenome assembly JABAHR01 (sample SAMN14534553, study PRJNA622989) | marine sediment metagenome | biome: marine biome [ENVO:00000428]; feature: marine pelagic biome [ENVO:01000023]; material: deep marine sediment [ENVO:00002113] | place: India: Gulf of Kutch | collected...
GGAGAGAGCGGGGACAGGGGGTGAGGGTGTAGCGTAAGGAGCGTACGACGAAGGCGCGAGCCGAAACGCGGCTTCGAAGCTCCCCCACCAGGCGCTCGATGTGACGCCGCTCAGGCGGCCTTACATGGAGCGACGATATTTTCCGCCGACCTCGAACAAGGCCTCGGTTATCTGTCCCAATGAGCAACAGCGCACCGCATCCATCAGGACCTCGAAGACATTCTCGTTGCGGATGGCGGCATCCTGCAGGCGCCTGAGCGCGGAGGGGGCGGTTTCGGCGTGGCGCGCCTGGAAATCCGCCAGTCGTTTCAGCTGGCTCGCTTTCTCCTCGTCGCTGGAGCGCGCCAGCGCGATCGTGGTCTGCTGCTCCTGAGCTTCGGGATTGAGAAACGTGTTGACGCCGATGATGGGCAGCGACCCGTCGTGCTTGCGGCTCTCGTAGTAGATGGACTCGTCCTGAATCTTGCCGCGCTGATAGCCGGTCTCCATGGCACCGAGCACACCGCCGCGGTCGGCGAGCCGCTCGAACTCCTTCAAGACCGCCTCCTCGACGAGATCGGTGAGCTCGTCGACGATGAAGGCGCCCTGATTCGGATTCTCGTTCTTCGCCAGTCCCCACTCCTTATTAATAATGAGCTGCACGGCCAGCGCCCGGCGCACGGATTCCTCCGACGGCGTGGTCACGGCTTCGTCGTAGGCATTGGTGTGCAGGCTGTTGCAGTTGTCGTAGGTGGCAATCAGCGCCTGCAGCGTGGTGCGGATGTCGTTGAAGTCCATCTCCTGGGCGTGCAGCGAGCGACCCGAGGTCTGGATGTGGTACTTCAGCTTCTGGCTGCGCTCGTTGGCGCCGTATTTGAAGCGCATGGCGGTGGCCCAGATGCGCCGCGCCACCCGGCCCATCACGGAGTACTCGGGGTCCATGCCGTTGGAGAAGAAGAACGACAGGTTCGGCGCGAAATCGTCGATGTGCATGCCGCGCGCGAGATACGCTTCGACGTAGGTGAAACCGTTGGCCAGCGTCAGTGCCAGCTGGGTGATGGGGTTGGCGCCGGCCTCGGCGATGTGGTAACCGGAGATCGAGACCGAGTAGAAGTTCCGGATGCGCTTGTCGATGAAGTACTCGACGATGTCGCCCATCACCTTCAGGCTGAACTCGGTCGAGAAGATGCAGGTGTTCTGGCCCTGATCCTCCTTGAGGATGTCCGCCTGCACCGTGCCGCGAACGTTTTCCAGAACCCATGCCTTCTGTGCCGCCGCTTCCTCGTCGCTGGGCTCCCGGCCGAGCTCCGCGCGCATGGCATCGAGCTTCTGATCGATGGCGGTGTTCAGAAACATCGCCAGGATGGTGGGCGCGGGACCGTTGATGGTCATGGATACCGAAGTGCGCGGATCGCACAGATCGAATCCGTCGTAGAGCGCCTTCATGTCCTCGAGGGTAGCGATGGAGACGCCGGAGTTTCCCACCTTGCCGTAAATGTCCGGGCGCCGGTCCGGATCGAAGCCGTACAGGGTCACGGAATCGAAGGCGGTCGACAGGCGCTTGGCCTCGGCGTGCTCAGAGAGGTACTTGAAACGTCGATTGGTGCGGAAGGCGTCGCCTTCGCCTGCGAACATGCGCGAGGGATCCTCGCCTTGACGGCGAAACTCGAACACCCCGGCCGTGTATGGAAAGCGCCCCGGGACGTTCTCCTCGAGCAACCAGCGAAGCAGATCGCCGTCGTCCTCGTAGCGTGGCAGGGCGACTTTGGGAATAGCCGTTCCCGAGAGCGTCGTATGCTTGAGCGGCGTGCGCACCTCGCGGTCGCGAACCTTGAAGACCAGCTCGTCCCCCGAGTAGCTGTCCTTGAGCGCCGGCCACGTCTCGAGAAGCTTGCGGGCGCGCGGATCCATGGCCTCGTCGCGCGCGCCGATGAGGCGTTCGAGGGCGGCGGTATCCGCGCCCTCCTGCTCGAGCATGCGTTTCGCCGCCCGCAGCTGCTGACGCTCGCGGGCGAGATGCACCTGCTCGTCGACGGTGTCGTGATAGCCGCGCACGCACTCGGAAATCTCTGCCAGGTAGCGGCCGCGATTGGGCGGCACGATGGCCGCCGCGGCGCTGGAGGCCCGCCGCGAGACCACGTCGAGCCGACCGCCGGAAGGATGCGCGAAGCCCCGCTCGGCGAGCACCGCGCTCAGGCCCTGGTAGAGCGCCGTGACGCCGTCATCGTTGAAGCGCGAGGCGACGGTTCCGTAGACCGGCATGGCGTCGCTGCTCACCGAGAACGCCTCGCGATTTCGCTGCATCTGCTTGCTCACGTCGCGCAGTGCATCCTCGGCACCCTTGCGGTCGAACTTGTTGATGGCGACCAGATCGGCAAAATCCAGCATGTCGATCTTCTCGAGCTGGCTCGCGGCACCGAACTCCGGTGTCATGACGTACATGGATACGTCCACCAGCGGCACGATGGCGGCGTCGCCCTGCCCGATCCCCGACGTCTCCACCAGCACCAGATCGAATCCGGCACGGCGAACGGCGGCGATGGCGTCCTCGAGATGCGCCGGCACCTCGTTCCCGGAGACGCGGGTGGCGAGGGAGCGCATATAGATATTGGAGTGCTCGATGGCATTCATGCGGATGCGATCGCCGAGCAGCGCGCCTCCGGTCTTGCGCCGCGAGGGGTCGACCGCGAGGATGGCGATCTTCAGAGCATCGCCGTGATCGAGGCGGAAGCGGCGAACGATCTCGTCGGTGAGTGATGACTTACCTGCACCGCCGGTCCCGGTAATACCCACCACCGGCACGTCCTTGCGGTCGCCGGCTCGCAGTCGGCGGCGCTGAGCCGGACTGAGGCCGCGGTCGACGATGGCGCTCAGCAGTTTCGCCAGCGCCCGCCAGTCGCCGCCGTGCGAGGCCTCCATGGCGGCCTCCACGTCATACTCCCGGCTGGCGCGACACGCACCGAGCATGTCGTCGATCATTCCCTGCAGGCCGAGGCGCTGACCGTCGGCCGGCGAGTAGATGCGGGTGACGCCGTAGTCGTGCAGCGCGCGCATCTCCTCGGGAACGATGACGCCGCCGCCGCCGCCGAAAACCTTGATGTGTTCGCCGCCCCGCTCGCGCAGCATGTCGACCATGTAGCGGAAGTACTCCACGTGGCCACCCTGGTACGAGCTCACGGCGATGGCGTGCGCGTCCTCCTGAAGCGCCGCCGTGACCACCTCCTCCACCGAGCGGTTGTGGCCCAGGTGGATCACCTCGGCGCCGGCCGCCTGGAGGATGCGGCGCATGATGTTGATGGCGGCGTCGTGGCCGTCGAAGAGACTCGCTGCGGTGACGAAGCGGATGCGCGCCGCGGCCGCGTCCGGCCTGGCGGACGTTCCGATCTTCGCGACGGCGGCTTCAGCCATGGGGATCTCCTGCGGCAGCAACCTGAAACCCTAAGTGACGTTTACGTAAACGTCAAGAGGGGCGGACCGGAAGGGGGTTCCCACTTCATGCCAGAGTGTAGCGCCCACGGGCGCGGGGGGACTCGTCTTTACGTTTACGTAAAAGGAAGGTAGGCTGCCCGAACCGTTCCAGCCGCCGGAGAGGTCATGAGCAGCGTCCTGTACAGCATCGGCGATTTGTCGCGCGAGTTCGGCGTGACCACGCGCACCATCCGCTTCTACGAGGATCAGGGCCTGCTCAGCCCGACCCGTGACGGCCAGAACCGCATCTACGGGCCCCGCGACCGGGTGCGCCTCAAGCTCATCCTGCGCGGCAAGCGGCTGGGTTTCTCCCTCAAGGAGATCAAGAAGCTCATCGAGCTCTACGATGCCCCGGAAGGCGAAGCGGGTCAGCTGCGCCGCTTCATCGAGAAGATCCGGGCACGGCGCAGCGAGCTGCTGTCCCAGAAAGATGACATCGAGCAGGTGCTCGACGAGCTCGACAGCCTGGAGAAGCGGGCCGCCGACCTGCTCGCGGCCGGGCACGGTGGCGCATCCGCCGGGAGCGGAGATTGACGTTTACGTAAACGTTAACTAGGATTTCTGGACAAGCGTCGATGCACGATGCCGGACACAGCGAGGAGCAGGACGCAGCCGCGTTGGCGGCGCCCGACCCGGGGTTCGCGGCGCGGGTGCGGGCGAGCTTCGCGCGCCAGCGCATCATGCAGCTGCTCGGCGCCGAGCTGTCGCGAATCGAGCCCGGCCTGTGCGAGATTACGCTGCCGTTCAAGGACGCGCTCTGTCAGCAGCACGGCTTCTTCCATGGCGGCGTCGTCGGCACCATCGCCGACTCGGCCGGCGGTTATGCAGGCTTCAGCCTGATGCCGGAAGATGCCAGCGTGCTCACAGTGGAGTACAAGCTGAATCTGATCGCGCCCGCCGACGGCGACCTGCTGACGGCCCGCGGCCGGGTGGTCAAACCGGGCCGCACGCTGGTGGTGGCGCGGGCCGATGTGACGGTGCGCAAGGACGGCAGGGAAACACTCTGCGCCACCCTGCTGCAGACGCTCATGACCATGCACGGCAGGAACGACGAGGACTGACGGCAACGTGGCGATGGAATCCCGATCGTGATCGCGAACCGACTGCCCGAGCTGGATTTCGCCCTCGGTGATACCGCCGACATGCTGCGCGACTCCGTCATGCGCTTTGCCGACGACGAGATCGCCCCGCGCGCCGCCGATATCGACCGGCAAAACGAGTTTCCCCATGACCTGTGGCGCAAGATGGGCGATCTGGGGATCCTCGGCATCACCGTCGAAGAGCAGTACGGCGGCGCCGCCATGGGCTATCTCGAGCACGTGGTCGCCATGGAGGAAGTGAGCCGCGCGTCGGCATCGGTGGGCTTGAGCTACGGCGCGCACTCCAACCTGTGCGTCAACCAGATCCGCCGCAACGGCAACGACGCCCAGCGCCAGCGTTACCTGCCGCGGCTGATATCCGGCGAGCACGTGGGTGCGCTGGCCATGAGCGAGCCGGGTGCGGGCTCCGACGTGGTCGGCATGCGCCTCGCCGCGGCAAAGAAAGGCGATCGCTACATCCTGAACGGCACCAAGATGTGGATCACCAACGGCCCCGATGCCGACGTGCTGGTGGTGTACGCGAAGACCGATGCGGGGGCGGGAGCGCGCGGAATCACGGCCTTCATCGTCGAGAAGACCTTCGAGGGTTTCTCCACCGCGCAGAAGCTCGACAAGCTCGGCATGCGCGGCTCCAACACCTGCGAGCTGGTCTTCGAGGACTGCGAGGTGCCGGAGGAGAACGTGCTCGGCGAGGTCGGACGCGGCGTCAACGTGCTGATGAGCGGCCTCGACTACGAGCGCGTGGTGCTCGCCGCCGGTCCGCTCGGGATCATGCAGGCGTGCATGGACATCGTCGTGCCCTATGTCCACGAGCGCAAGCAGTTCGACCGCGCCATCGGCGAGTTCCAGCTCATGCAGGGAAAGCTCGCCGATATGTACACCACCATGAACGCCAGTAAGGCCTACGTGTATGCGGTGGCGCGCGCCTGCGATCTCGGCGGGCCGACTCGCAAGGACGCCGCCGGCGCGATTCTCTACGCAGCAGAGCGCGCCACCTGGATGGCGCTCGAGGCCATCCAGTGCCTGGGCGGTAACGGCTACATCAACGACTACGCCACCGGCCGTCTTCTGCGCGACGCCAAGCTCTACGAGATCGGCGCCGGCACCTCGGAGATCCGGCGCATGCTGATCGGCCGCGAGCTGTTCGAGGAAACCGGATGAGGAGTGAAGCCATGAGCGACCACGACCCGATCGTCATCGTTGGCGCAGCGCGTACACCGATGGGCGGCTTCCAGGGCGACTTCAACAACGTGACCGCCGCCGAGCTCGGCGCGAGAAGCATCGCCGGCGCCATCGGCGACGCGGGTATCGAAAACGCCGACGTCGAGGAAGTCATCATGGGCTGCGTTCTGCCCGCCGGCCAGGGACAGGCGCCCGCCCGGCAGGCCGCCTTCGGCGCCGGCCTCGGCGAGGAAACCGGCTGCACGACCATCAACAAGATGTGCGGGTCGGGCATGAAGGCGACCATGCTCGCCCACGACCTGCTGCGCGCCGGCAGCAACGACGTCATGGTGGCCGGCGGCATGGAGAGCATGAGCAACGCGCCGTATCTGCTCGAGAAGGCCCGCAGCGGCTATCGCATGGGTCACGGCCGCGTGCTCGATCACATGTTCATCGACGGTCTCGAGGATCCCTTCGACAAGGGCGGTCTCATGGGCAGCTTCGCCGAGGACTGCGCGCAAGCCTACCAGTTCACCCGCGAGGCCCAGGACGCATTCGCGATCGCGTCGCTCACCCGCGCGCAGACCGCCATCGAAGACGGCAGCTTCGAGGGCGAGATCGTCCCGGTCACCGTGCGCAGCCGCGCAGGCGAAAGCGAGATCACCGTCGACGAGCAGCCGGGCAAGGCCAGGCTCGACAAGATTCCGCATCTCAAGCCCGCCTTCCGCGAAGGCGGCACCGTCACCGCGGCCAACTCCAGCTCCATCTCCGACGGCGCCGCGGCGCTGGTGATGATGCGCCGCTCGCAAGCCGAGCGGCGCGGTCTGCGGGTGCGCGCCGAGATACGCGCTCACGCCACCCATGCGCAGGCACCCGCGTGGTTCACCACCGCGCCCATCGGTGCGATTCGCAAAGTGCTCGAGAAGACCGGCTGGTCCGCGCCCGAGGTGGATCTGTTCGAGATCAACGAGGCGTTCGCCGTCGTCACCATGGCCGCGATGCGCGATCTGAATCTGCACCACGACAAGGTCAACATTCACGGCGGCGCATGCGCGCTCGGCCATCCGGTGGGCGCCTCCGGTGCGCGCATCCTGGTGACGCTGCTCGCGGCGCTGGAGAAGCACGATCTGCCGCGCGGCGTGGCGGCGCTGTGCATCGGCGGCGGCGAGGCGACGGCGATGGCCATCGAGAGGCCAGCGTCGTGAGCGCGACCGGCAACGCACCCATCGATTTCTACTTCGATTTCTCCTCGCCGTACGGCTATTTCGGAAGCTGCCGCATCGACGACATCGCCGGGCGCCACGGCCGGGAGGTCATCTGGCGCCCCTACCTCATGGGCGCGGCCATGAAGCTCACCGGCAGCACGCCGCTCGTCGAGCGCGACATGATCGGCGAGTACGCGCGCCGGGACTTCGCGCGCACGGCGCGCCGCTACGGCATCGCCTTCAACGATCCACCGCCGCCGTTCCCGCTGCCGAGCGTGGTCCCGTGTCGCGTCTTCTACTGGCTCGCCGATCGCGATCCGCTGCAGGCGCGTGACTTCGCGCGGCGCGTCTACGCGGCGCTTTTCGTCGACGGGCGCAATATCAGCGAGGTGGACGTGATCGTCGACCTCGCCACCATCGCAGGCGCCTCGGCGCAAGCCACGCGCGCGGCGCTCAACGATCAGGCGGTCAAGGATCGGCTGCGTCAGGAAACCGATGCCGCCATCGCGCGCGGTGTGTTCGGCTCACCGTTCTTCATCGTCGACGGCGAGCCCTTCTGGGGCAACGACCGGCTCGACGACGTGGACAGGTGGCTGCAAACCGGCGGCTGGTGATCCCCGGGAGGGCCCATGCCCATCCTCGAAACTAGCATCGACACGCGAAGCGAGNNAAAGTCGAGGAGATCTCGCGCGGCGGCGGCGCTGCGGCGCGCGAGCGCCACGTGGCGCGGGGCAAGCTGCCGGTGCGCGAGCGCATCCGTCTGCTGCTCGACCCGGGATCGCCGTTTCTCGAGCTCTCTCAGCTCGCCGCCCACGGCGTCTACGACGACGCCGTGCCCGCGGCGGGGATCGTCACCGGCATCGGCCGGGTGGCCGGGCGCGAGTGCGTGGTCATCGCCAACGACGCCACGGTGAAGGGCGGCACGTACTACCCGATCACGGTCAAGAAGCATCTGCGCGCCCAGGCGATTGCCGAAGAGAACCGCCTGCCGTGCATCTACCTGGTGGACTCCGGCGGCGCCAACCTGCCCAATCAGGACGAGGTGTTTCCCGATCGCGAGCACTTCGGCCGCATCTTCTACAACCAGGCGAACATGTCGGCCAAGGGCATCGCGCAGATCGCCGTGGTCATGGGATCGTGCACCGCGGGCGGCGCCTACGTGCCGGCCATGTCCGACGAGAGCATCATCGTGCGCGGCGAGGGCACGATCTTTCTCGGCGGACCGCCGCTGGTGAAGGCGGCGACCGGCGAGGAGGTGAGCGCGGAGGATCTCGGCGGTGCCGACGTGCACTGCCGCACCTCCGGCGTCACCGATCACATGGCGGCGGACGATGCCGACGCGCTCGGCATCGCGCGGCGCGCGGTGCGCCATCTCGGAGCCCCCAAGGCGCCCACGCTGTCGGTGCAGACACCGCAGGCGCCACACCACGATCCGGCCGAACTCTACGGAATCATCCCGAGCGACGTGCGCGTGCCCTACGACGTTCGTGAGGTCATCGCGCGCGTGGTGGACGCATCGGATTTCGACGAGTTCAAGCATCTGTACGGCGCGACGCTGGTATGCGGCTTCGCCCGCATCCATGGCTACCCGGTGGGCATCGTCGCCAACAACGGCATTCTGTTCTCCGAGTCGGCGCTCAAAGGCGCGCATTTCATTCAGCTGTGCAGCCAGCGCGGCATACCGCTCGTTTTCCTCCAGAACATCACCGGCTTCATGGTCGGCAAAAAGTACGAGTCCGGCGGCATCGCCAAGGACGGCGCCAAGATGGTCACCGCCGTCGCCTGCGCACGGGTGCCCAAGTTCACCGTCATCATCGGCGGCAGCTTCGGCGCCGGCAACTACGGCATGTGCGGGCGCGCCTACGGCCCGCGCTTCCTGTGGATGTGGCCGAACGCGCGCATCTCGGTGATGGGCGGCGAGCAGGCGGCCAACGTGCTCGCGCAGGTGCGGAGCGACAACCTCGCGCGGCGCGGCGAAGCGTGGAGCGCAGAAGAAGAGGAATCATTCAAGCGCCCGATCCGCGAGCAGTACGAGCGCCAGGGACACCCCTATTACGCGAGCGCGCGGCTGTGGGACGACGGCATCATCGATCCTTGTGATACCCGCGACGTGCTGGGCCTGAGCATCTCGGCGTCGCTGAACGCACCCATAGAGAAGACCGACTTTGGCGTCTTCAGGATGTAGCGCATGAGCAGCAACGAGCCTGTCCTGACCGAGATCGACCCGCGCGGCGTAGCGTCGCTGATTCTCAATCGCCCCGAGGTGCACAACGCCTTCGACGACGTGCTCATTGCACGGCTTACCGACGCGCTGACAGCGCTTGCCGGCAACGACGACGTGCGCGTGGTCAAGCTCGTCGGCCGCGGCAAGAGCTTCTCGGCCGGCGCGGACCTGAACTGGATGCGGCGCATGGCCGGCTACTCGCGGGAGCAGAACCTCGAGGACGCGCGCGGGGTGGCGCACATGCTGCACACGCTCGCGACCTTCCCGCGCCCCACCGTGGCCGTCGTGCATGGCCACGCGTTCGGCGGCGGCGTCGGGCTGATTGCCTGCTGCGACATCGCGGTGGCCGGCGAGCACGCGCGCTTCTCGCTCTCCGAGGTCAAGCTCGGCCTGATCCCCGCCACCATCAGCCCGTTCGTCCTCGAGGCCGTCGGCCCGCGCCAGGCACGGCGCCTGTTCCTGAGCGCCGAGCGCTTCGACGCGGACACCGCCATGCGGCTCGGTCTCGTTCACGAGGTGAGCCCGGCCGACGGCCTGGAGGACACGGTCGAGGCGCTGATCGGGCAGCTGCTCGAGAATGGCCCGCACGCCATGGCGGCGGCAAAACGCCTGGTCAATGCCGTCGCCAAGCGCCCCATCGACGAGGCCGTTCTCGCCGACGTGGCCGAGCGCATCGCCGAGCAGCGCGCCTCCCAGGAGGGCCGCGAGGGCGTGGCCGCGTTCCTGGAGAAACGCCGCCCCGACTGGATCCCTGATTGAGCNNACGCTCGAGCGTCTCGGTATCGGCAGCGTGGCCGTGTACTCGGACGCGGACCGGGAGGCGCTGCACGTGGCGCTCGCCGATGACGCCGTTCGCATCGGCCCGCCGCCGGCCGCCGAGAGCTATCTCGACGCGGCGACCATTGTCGAAGCCTGTCGCGCGAGCGGCGCCGACGCGGTGCACCCGGGCTACGGATTTCTGGCCGAGGACGCCGGCTTCGCCGAGGCCTGCGAGGGGGCCGGCGTGTGCTTCATCGGCCCGCCGCCCGCCGCGCTTCGTCTCATGGGCAGCAAGGACGCCGCGCTCGATCGCGCGGCCGGCGTCGGTGTGCCCGTGCTGCCCGGCTATCGCGGCGCGGACCAATCGGACGCGGCATTCGCCCGGGCAGCCGACGAGATCGGTTTTCCAGTGCTGATCAAGCCCGTCGCCGGTGGCGGCGGCAAGGGCATGCGCGTGGTCGATTCGGCGGGCGCTTTGCAGACGGCGCTCGCCTCCTCGCGCCGCGAGGCGCGCGCCTCCTTCGGCGACGATCGCCTGCTGCTCGAGACATACCTGCCGCGGCCCCGCCACGTGGAGCTGCAGGTTTTCGCCGACGCCCACGGCAACGTCGCGAGCCTCTTCGATCGTGACTGCTCGATCCAGCGCCGCCATCAGAAAATCGTCGAGGAGGCGCCGGCACCGGGGCTGGCGAAGAAGGTTCGCGAGGCGATGGCCGAGACGGCCGTTGCCCTGACCCGCGCCATCGATTACCGGGGCGCCGGCACGGTGGAGTTTCTCGTCGACGCATCGAGCCCGGAGCAGTTCTTTTTCATGGAGATGAACACGCGCCTTCAGGTCGAGCACCCGGTCACCGAGCTGATCCTGGATCTCGACCTGGTGGAGTGGCAGATACGCGTCGCCCAGGGCGAGCGCCTGCCTGCCGGGTGGAAGCGGCTTCGCGCTTCGGGCCACGCCATCGAGGCGCGCATCTATGCCGAGGATCCCGAGCGCGATTTCCTGCCGGCCACGGGCAGGCTGCGGCGCTTCCGCCTGCCGACGCCCGACAGCCGGCTGCGCGTCGACACCGGCGTGCGCGAGGGTGATTCGGTGGGGATTCACTACGACCCGATGATCGCCAAGCTCGTCGTGCACGGGGAGGATCGCGCCGACGCCGTGCAACGCCTGCAGATGGCGCTCGACGCCTGCCGCATCGCCGGTCTGCCGACCAACCTCGGACTGCTCAAGCGCGTGGCGTCGAGCAGCGCCTTCACCGAGGCGAATCTGGACACCGCTTTCGTCGACGCGCTGGGCGCTGCAACGGATGACGGCGACGAGACCATCGCCACGGCCATCGCCTGCCTGTACCTGCTGCTCGAGCAGGCCGAGGCGGCAAGGCGCAGCGGCAGCGCGAGCCTGGATCCGCATTCACCCTGGCACGGCCTGCGCGGCTGGCGGCTCAACGCCCGCGGCGACGACGTGCTCGTCATGCGCGTCGGCGCGCGCGACGCTCGCGTCGCTGTGCGCTACGAACCGGACGGCTTCACGCTGCAGATCGACTCGCAGACGCTTCTCGTGCGCGGGCGCCTCGAGGCGGACGATCGCCTGAGCGCGTCCATCGATGATCGTACCCTGCACGCCGATGTCGTGCGCGAGGCGAACGATCTCGACGTGTTCTTCGCCGGACGGCACGTGCACGTGCGCTGCGAGGATCGCGACCGTCCCGGCGTGTCCGAAGACGCCGTCTCCGGACGCCTGGTTGCCCCCATGCCGGGGCGCGTCGTCTCGGTGCTCGTGGACACCGGTGCCGATGTCTGCAAGGGGCAGGCTTTGATGGTCATCGAAGCCATGAAGATGGAGCACACCATCCACGCACCCGCCGATGGCACCGTGACCGCAGTCGCATTCGAAGAGGGCGATCTGGTCGACGAGGGCGTCGAGCTGCTCACAATGGCTTCTTCGCAGAGCCGCTGAGCCGGGTTCGGGGCGCGGAACCCTCGGGCTGGAGCTCGCGTCGTGCCGCTTTTGCTCGCAGCAAACGCGAAACACCCGCTCATGCCTCCTAAACCCAGTTGACCCGTGCTATCGTGGTCGCGATGGAAAACAGCACGACATTAAAAATCGGCCCCACGAGGTAGCGCATGTTCGGTCGGTCTAAAAGTGACCCGAAGATAGAGTTCTTCACCAACATCGAGACGCTTCCCGAGGTCGTTCCTGTCGTGCACGGAGCGAGGTCGATGCCATCGTGGTGGAAGCAGACACCGGCCGCCGTTCAGAATACCGATCCACGCACCGAGCCGGGGACAGTGAAGGTATGCCCGGCATTTCCCGATCTCTATTCCCTGGGCTATGTCGTTCCCCTGTGGTGCGATCTGATATTCGATTACAACAACGGTCAACCGCGTGCACGCACGTCGGCACCGGATCTCTTTTCCGTGTCCTTTCACGGCGATGGACAGTTTCTGAATCACGCTCCGGAGTCGGTGAGGGCATCCACGGTAGCGGTCATGAAGCTGGAGTCTCCGTGGTACTGCCGGACCAGCCCCGGGTACTCCGTTCTGCAATTACCCGTGTTCTACGAGTTCGATCCCAGGGTGACCATCATGATGGGAGCCATTCGCACCGATGTGCACCATGAGATCAATCAGCAGGTGATGGTTCACCACAGAGGCAGCTTCGTTCTCGAGCGCGGCACTCCGATCGCGATGTATATTCCATTCAAGAGAGAGCAGTTCGACTTCAGCGTGAAGGAAGTTACGGCAGAGTTCAGACGCATCATGCAGAAGAGCCAGCTCAACCTCATGACCAGGTTCAGGCGCGGATACCGGCATTTCTCCGATTAGCCTTGCCCGACGAGCTCGAGGCCGCCCACAGGCGGGCGGCCCGACTAGCCGCCGGCGATTTTAGGGATGATGTGCACCTCGCTGTCGGGGCCGATGTCGGCGAACAGCGCGTCCTGGTAGATCTCGCCGTCGATGGCGACGGCAATGCCTTCCTCGAGATGCGGCGCGAGCTGCGGGTAGCTTGCGCCGAGCTGGGCGAACAGCTGGCGCACGTTCTTCGCATCGAGCTCGAACTCGCTCTCGCCGCCGCTGTATCGCCTGAGATTTCCGTTGAGGACGACGCGCGCCACGCGCCTAGTCCGCGGCGTCCGCCACCGCGCCGCGCGCCGCGTCGATGGCCGCCAGGACCTTGGGCGGTGACATGGGCAGCTCGGTGAAGCGGATGCCGGTGGCCTGCTCGATGGCGTTGGCGATGGCCGCCATGGGCGGCACGATGGGCGTCTCGCCGACGCCGCGCACGCCGTAACGGTGCGAAGGATTTGGCACCTCGACGATGACCGTGTCGATCATCGGCACGTCCGAGCAGACGGGAATGCGATAATCGAGAAAGCCGGGATTCTGAAGCTTTCCGTCCTCGCCGTAGATGTACTCCTCGTTGAGCGCCCAGCCGATGCCCTGCACCGCGCCGCCCTGCATCTGGCCTTCGACGTAGTCCGGGTGCACGGCCTTGCCGGCATCCTGCAGCACGGTGTAGCGCAGGATCGTCACGTGGCCGGTCTCGGTGTCCACCTCGACGTCGACGATGTGGGTGCCGAAGCTCGGGCCGGCGCCCTGGGCGTTGATGGCCGCGTTGCCGACCAGCGGCCCGCCGGTCTTGTTGGCCATCGCGGCGATCTCGGCGATGTACATGGGCTCGAACGCGCCGGCGTTGCTGCTCGCCGGGCGGGCGTAGCCGTTCTCCCACACCACCGCGTCCACGGGAATATCCCACAGCTTCGCCACGCGCTCGCGCATCTTGCCGATGACGTCGTGGACCGCCTCGATCACCGCCATGCCGGTTGCGAAGGTCGCCCGGCTGCCGCCGGTGAGGAACGTGTAGCCGAGCGACGCGGTGTCGCCGACGACCGGATGGATCTTGTCGAGCTCGATGCCGAGCTCCTCGGCGGCCATGTGACACAGCGACGCCCGCGAGCCGCCGATGTCCGGCGTTCCGATGACCAGCTGCGCCGTTCCGTCCTCGTTAAGATTCAGCGTCGCGCAGCTCTCGCCGCCGATGTTGAACCAGAAGCCCGACGCCACGCCGCGGCCCTGGTTGGCGCCAAGCGGCGCCTTGTAGTGCGCGTGGGCTTTCGCGGCTTCGAGCGTCTCGACCAGACCGACGGGACCCAGCTTCGGACCGTAGACGGTCTGCGTGCCTTCCCTGGCGGCGTTCTTGAGACGGAGATCGATGGGATCGATGCCGAGCCGCTTGGCCAGCTCGTCGATCACGCACTCGGCAGCGAACTCCGAGATGGGCGCTCCCGGTGCCCGATAGGCGGCCACCTTGGGCCGGTTGGTGACGACGTCGTAGCCGACGGCGCGGGCGTTCTCGATATCGTAAGGGGCGAACACGCACATGCAGCCCGGCTGCACCGGCGAGCCGGGGAATGCGCCGGCCTGATAGTGAAGCAGCGCGTCGGCGGCGGTGATGCGTCCGTCCTTGGTCGCGCCGATCCTGATGCGCATGTGGGCGCCGGAGGTGGGGCCGGTGGCGCGAAACACTTCCTCGCGGGTCATGACCATCTTCACCGGCTGGCCGGCCTTGCGCGACAGCGCCAGCGCCACGGGCTCCAGATAGACCACGGTCTTGCCGCCGAAGCCGCCGCCGATCTCCGAGGCGGTCACGCGCAGCTTGGAAATATCCATGCCCAGCAGCTTCGCGCAGTGTCCACGCACGACGAAGTGACCCTGGGTGGTGCACCACAGCTCCGCCTTTCCGTCCTTGGAGACGCTGGCGAGACATGCATGGGGCTCGATATAGCCCTGGTGCACGGGCTTGGTGTTGAACTCCCGCTCGACGATGACATCGGCTGCGGCGAAGCCCGCCTCCACGTCGCCCTTTGAGAACTCGACGCGCTTGGCGATGTTGGACGGCTCGCTCGGCGCCGGGTCGACGCCATCGGTAATCAGGCCCTCGTGCAGCAACGGTGCATCGGGCTTGGTGGCCTGCATGACGTCGATGACATGGGGCAGCACCTCGTACTTCACCTCGATGAGCCGCAATGCCTTGCGGGCGACCGATTCACTGACCGCCGCCACCGCGGCCACGGCGTGACCCTCGTAGAGCGCTTTCTCGCGCGCCATGACGTTGCGGGTGATGTCGCGGTAGTTCACCATCATCTCGCCGGCCGGCACCATCTCCGAGGGCAGATCGCGAATGTCGTCCTTGTTGACGACGGCTTTCACACCCGGCAGCGCTGCGGCCTTCGACAGGTCCATGGAGACGATGCGCGCATGGGGATGGGGGCTGCGCAGGATCTTGCCGACGAGCATGTTCGGCGCGTACAGATCGGCGCCGAAGGTGGCGCGACCCGTGACCTTGTCGACGCCGTCAGGGCGCACCTGGCGTGTGCCGACCCACTTGAGCGTCTTGTTCCCGGAAGCTTCTTTGTTGCTGTCGGTCATGATCAACCCGTCCTCATTTCCACGGCCGCATCCAGCACGGCGCGCACGATCTTGTCATAGCCGGTGCAGCGGCAGAGATTGCCGGCCAGCCAGTAACGGACTTCGGTCTCAGTGGGATCCGGGTGCTTTTCCAGAAGCGCCTTGGCGGCGACGAGAAAGCCCGGTATGCAGACGCCGCACTGCAGCGCGGAGTGCTCGAGGAACTTGCGCTGCAGCGGATGAAGATCGTCGCCGTGAGCCATGCCCTCGATGGTCTCGACGCTGTGCCCGTTGGCCTCCACGGCGAGCACCAGACAGGCGCATACGAGGCGGCCGTCGAGCATGACGCTGCACGCACCGCAGTCGCCGGAACCGCATCCCTCCTTGCTGCCGGTCAGGTGCAGCTCGTCGCGAAGCACATCCAGCAACGTCTGCTGCGGCTCGCACAGGAATTCGACGCTGTCGCCGTTCACGGTGGTGACGACATGGAACTTCGACTTCGGCATCACTGGCTCCTCGCGCGATCGAGCGCGATGCCGCAGGCCCTTCTCGCCATGACACCCGCTACCTTCACGCGGTACTCGACCGTGCCGCGCTTGTCGTCGATCGGATGACATGCGGCGCGCACCGCCGCTGCCATCCTTTCCAGATCCGGCTCGTTCAGCATGCTGCCGACGAGCGCCTCACCGGCCTCCGGCACCAGGATCGCGGTCGGCGCGACCGCACCGAGCGCCACCCGCGCGGCGCTGCACTCCCCCGATGCTTCCAGAGTGAGGTTTACGCCGGCGCCGACCACCGCGATATCCATCTCCGTGCGGGGGATGAAGCGCAGATAGGCGTCGGCGGAGCGCGGCGGGCGCGCAGGCAGGTAGAGGGAGACGACGAACTCACCCTTGGCGAGGGACGTTCGCCCGGGTCCTGTGCAGATGCTCTCGACTGCCTCGTCGCGCTGTCCACCGGGCCCGGCAATACGACAGACGGCGCCTGCGGCGATCAGCGCGGGCACCGTGTCGGCAGCCGGCGACGCGTTGCACAGGTTTCCACCCATCGACGCGCGGCCCTGGATCTGTGTCGACCCGATCAGCTCGACGGCTTCGACGACGCCGGGCCAGGCCTCCTTGAGCGCGGCGTGCTCGCCGATCTCCGCGCCGCTGACCGCGGCGCCGATCCGAAAGCCGCCGTCCTCGCGTGCAATCTCGCGGGTTTCGCGGATGTTCTTGATGTCGACGACCAGCGCCGGCTCGATCATCCCGGCACGAAGCTGCACCAGGAGATCCGTTCCGCCGGCCAGAACGCGGGCATCATCGGCGCCGGCGGCGAGCAGCGAAACGGCGCTGTCGACGGACTGGGGAGATTCGTATTGCATGTTTCGCACTCTTTATAAAGGCCGGCGCCAAGACATGTGAGGATGCCCGAAGTGGGCGCCGAATCTCAAGCAGAGTGCGTGTTTGCGGGCATTATCCCGGGAAGCCATTCTCGACTTCCACGAAGGTGTCGGCAAAGAACCCGTTGAAGCGCGTGGCAACGGCGTTGCTGTAGGCGCCAATCTGGCCGATCTCGATCCAGTCGTCCTCGCGAACGTCGGCGGGCAGGCGGAACGTGCTCGGCAGCACGTCCACCGAGTCGCAGGTGGGGCCATAAACGGTGAACTCGCGCATCTCCGCCGAAGGCTCGCCGCCGAGCCGGATGAGGCGCACCGGCAGGCGCATCCTCGCCACCACCATCTCCGAGAGGCTGCCGTAGATGCCGTCGTTGATGTAGATCTCGTCTTCCTTCCTGAGCAGCACCTGCACCAGCAGCGAGCAACCGTTGGCGACGATGGCGCGGCCGGGCTCACACATGAGCACGCAGTCGTTGCGCAGCCCGAGGCCTTCGATGCCTTTCTTGATGGCTTGCACGTAATCCTCGATGGGCGGCGCTTTCTGACCCGGATAGGCGATGGGAAATCCGCCGCCCACGTCGAGAATGTGCGGCTCCACCCCGGCCTTTTTGATGACCTCTCCGGTGATGGCCAGCGCCTGGGCGTAGGCATCCGGGCTCAGGCACTGGGAGCCCACGTGAAACGAGAGCCCCGGACGCAGCCCTTCGTCCTGCACCTGGCGCAGCAGCTCGGCGGCGAGCGCGGGCTCGGCGCCGAACTTGGCGGACAGGTTGTAGAGGGCCTCGACCTCCGGCGTCTTCAGCCTGACGACGATGGCAACGCCCTCGCCACCGGTGGCGTCGAGCACCTTGGCGAGCTCGGCCGGATGATCGACGACGAAGCACTTGACCCCGTAGGCGCGGTAGGCCATGGCGATCACCGCGCGGCTCTTGACCGGGTGCATGAAATAGGCCGAAGCGTTCCGGAACGCCTCGCGCACCTGGGCGATCTCCGGCAGCGAGGCGGTATCGAAGTGGTGGATGCCGGCGTCGTAGAGCGCCTGCAGGACCCGGGGGTGGGGATTGCACTTGACCGCGTACAGAACCCGGCCCGGGAAATCCTCCAGGAAGCGTCGCGCCGAGGCCTCGAGCACCCGCGGGGCCAGGCAGTAGACGGGATAGCTCGGCGTCAGCGCCTCGGCGACGGCGCGGGCGTCGTGATACGTCTTCTGTTTGAGGGGCTGCACGCAGGCCATGGATGACTGTAACCGGTGCTGATGACAGCAGTAAGAATATATCGGATCGCGCCACCGGCCCCTTGAGGGCGCCGGCGGCCCACGCGCGGCTTCGGGTCAGGCGCGCGGCCGGCAGCGCGCATACTGATTAGGATAGGCCACCTCGGCGCCAAGTTGCGCCGCCGCGTGCCAGGCCCAGCGCGGGTCGTAGAGCATGCCGCGGGCGAGCGCCACCATGTCCGCCTGGCCGCTCGCGACGATGGCCTCCGCCTGGCGGGGCTCGGTGATCAGGCCCACCGCCATGGTCGTGAGGCCGGTCTCCCGGCGCACCCGCTCGGCGAAGGGCACCTGGTAGCCGGGACCCGCGGCGATGGTCTCACCGGCGGCGATGCCGCCGCTGGAGACGTCGATCCAGTCGCAGCCCCGTTCGGCGAGACGCTCACCGAGGACCACGCTGTCCTCGATGCGCCAGCCGCCCTCGAGGTAATCGACCGCCGAGATGCGCACGCCGAGCGGCCGGTCTTGCGGCCATTCGGCGCGCACGGCGTCGTAGACCTCCAGGGGGAAACGCATGCGATTGTCCAGGGAGCCGCCATAGGCATCGTCGCGCCGATTGGCGATGGGGGAGAGAAACTGATGCAGCAGGTAGCCGTGGGCGGCGTGCAGCTCGATGGCATCGAATCCGATGCGCCGGGCGCGACGGGTGGCGGCGGCGAACGCGTCCACCAGCCCCGCAATCTCCTCGCCGCTGAGCGCCAATGGCTCGGGGCTGTCGTCGCCGGCGGCGACGGCCGACGCCGACACCGTCTGCCATCCCCCTTCCTGCGGCGACAACGCCTTGCGCCCCTGCCAGGGTGGCAGCGTCGAGGCCTTGCGGCCCGCGTGGGCGAGCTGCACGCCCATGGGTACATTTCCGTAGCGGCGGCAGAACGCCACCACCCGGGCGAGCGCCTGCTCGGTGTCGTCATCGTAGAGGCCGAGGCAGTGCGGCGAGATGCGTCCACGGGCTTCGACGTTGGTCATCTCGACCATGAGCAGCCCGGCCCCCGAGATGGAGAACTGCCCGAGGTGCATCAGATGCCAGTCGCCCGCGCAGCCGTTCTCGGCCGAGTACTGGCACATGGGCGACACCACGATGCGATTCGCGAGACGCACGCCGCGAAGGTCCATGGGTGTGAACAACGCGCTTTGCATCGATGACCTCTCGGTTTGCTCGAGTGCCCGATCCGGGCCGGGGCGGTTAAAATGCGCCAGGCATCATCCCGTCACTGCGCCGTCAAAGCAAGCGAGCCATGGAACTGCCACAGTCGGTGCGCATCGTCGAAGTCGGACCCCGCGACGGCCTTCAGAACGAGCCGGCCACGGTGCCCACCGAGACCAAGATCGCCTTCATCGACCGACTCTCGGCGACGGGATTGCCGGCCATCGAGGCAACCGCCTTCGTCTCGCCGAGGTGGGTACCGCAGATGGCGGACAATGCCGAGGTCATGGCCGGCATCACCCGCAGGCCGGGCGTCGCCTATCCGGTGCTGGTGCCCAACATGAAAGGCTTCGAGGCCGCCAGGCAGGCCGGCGCCACGGAGATCGCGGTGTTCGCCGCGGCGTCGGAGTCGTTCTCGCAAAAGAACATCAATTGCAGCATCGCCGAGAGCCTCGAGCGCTTTGCTCCGGTGATGGAGGCGGCCGAGCAGCACGGCATTCGCGTGCGCGGCTACATCTCCTGTGTGCTCGGTTGTCCCTACGAGGGTGACATGGCGCCCCGGGCGGTCGCCGAGGTGGCGGCGAGACTTTTCGATATGGGCTGCTACGAGATCTCTCTCGGCGACACCATCGGCGTCGGCACGCCGGCACGCGCCCGGGCCCTTATCGATACGGTCGCAGGCAAGGTGCCGCGCGAACGTCTCGCCGGGCATTTCCACGACACCTATGGCCAGGCGCTCGCCAACATCCTCGCCTGCCTGCAAGCCGGCATCGCCGTCTTCGACAGCTCGGTGGCCGGCCTCGGCGGTTGCCCCTACGCGCGCGGCGCATCGGGAAACGTCGCTACCGAGGACGTCCTGTACATGCTCTCGGGACTCGGTATCGAGACCGGCGTCGATCTCGAGGCCGTGATCGACACCGGCCGCTTCATCAGCGATGCGCTCGGACGCCGCCCTGCATCGAAAGTGTCGCTGGCGAAGCGGGGCTGACTGACTAAGCCGTCACGGGCATGCCCGCATCTTCGCCGGGATGGAGCGCGTAAACGCGCGTCTCCTGCGCTTTGCCGGAAAGCGCAAACGAGCCCATGTCCTCGGCGCGGGCATCATTTGGTAAAGCCATCTGCGCGAGCAGCTCGGCCGAGACCAGCAGCTCTCGCCCGACGTCCTTTGCCAGCGTGCGAAGCCGCGCGGTAGTGTTGATAGTATCGCCGAAATAGACGATCTCGCGGCGATCATCGCCGATCTCGCTGACCACCACCGGTCCGCCATGCAGCGCGATGCGAAGACGCGGCGCTTCTGCGAAGAGGCTGCGGTAGCGCCCGGTGCGTGCACGGAGCAGCGCGAAAATCGCGAGCGCGCACTTCACGCAACGCGCGTCCCCTGTCCCCCGCCGCAAGGGCCAGGTCACCACCAGCTCGTCGCCGATATAGCGGTGGGTCTCGCCTGCGAACGCGCTTATGACTTCGTCGATGTCGAAGAAGACGGCGGCGATGAGCGACTGCGCTCGGATATCACCGAGGCGATGCGCCAGGCCGCGTGCGTCGAGAATGTCGACGAACATGAAAACCTGTTGCTCGCGTAAAGGCCGGTGATATCGGCCGAGCAGGAAGTTGAGCAGAACCCGCGTTCCGATGAGGGCATGAATGCGAATCGAGCAATTGATGAGCACAGCCACCAGGAGACAGAAGATCGTGTCTTGAACAAAACCGTCTTTGATGTACGACTCCATCAGCCATTCGGGAATCAGTGCCTGGTCGAGGATGATCGGCGTGAGCACGAGGATCCCTGCAACGGTGCTAGCGACCCAGATGCCGATGGAGATCAACATCATCACCCCGAGCGGCAGGCGCCGAAGCGGCTCACCGATACGTCCCTCGGCGACGAAGAACTCGAACGCCGCAATCGGCATTGCGATCACGGCCCCCGCCACCGCGCCGAAAAGTCTGTCTGCGCCGATGAGGGTGGTGTAAGCAAATCCAAGCAGCGCGAAAGCGGCGCTCGCGACGATGCAGACGAGGATACCGACGCTGGCGCGCTGACCGATCAAAGCGCCTCCCTCCGGCTAAGCGTCGAGTTGCTGCGCGATATTGCGTAGGCATCCACGCTGGTTCCGTCGGGAAACAGCTCGATCGGCCCGAGAAAGCACCTGGGAAGCTCGCTGCTGCTTTCCAATCGATCCATCAGCTCGGCACTCACGAGGAAGTCGCGATGAACGCGCTTGCAAGCGCTCTGCAGCGCTACCGCGTAGCTGACTGTCTCGCCGAAATAGACGATCGAGCGCCGTGAGTATCCGACCTCACCGATAACCACCGGGCCTGCGTGCATTCCAACGCGAAATCTTGGCACCACGCCGAACAATCGACGGTATTCGTCGCTGCGCTGCGCGAGCACATCCTGGATGTCGAATACGCACTGCACGCATCGCGCGTCGGCGACTGCCCTCGACATGGGCCAGCTCACGACGACCTCGTCACCGATGTAGCGGTAGGTCTCTCCGCCGTGCTCGGCGATCGGCCGGGCGATGTCGAAGAAGAAACGACCGATGAGCGCCTGTATCTTCACGTCCCCGAACTGCTCCGAGAGCCGCGTCGAGTCGGCGATATCCAGGAACATGAAAACGCGCTCCTCACTGATCGGCTTGCGATAGCGTCCAATCACGAAGTTGAACAAGACCCGGTCACCGACCAGGCTGCGAATACGCAGAAAAAAGGTGAGCAGAAACGCGAGGCCGAAGGCGAAGGCCAGGTTGCTGGCCTCACGGCCACGCACATCGAGATCTGAGAGACGAAGGTCGAGAATCAGGGGTGCGGCCACGTAGATGCTGAAGCCGATGAGCAGCGCCCAGACGAGCGTGGCGATGCCGATGAAGAGCATGAGCGGCAGCCGGCGCAGCCACGCCCCCGCTGGCGTCTGCACGAAAAAAAGCTCGAAGCCGCTGAGAAGCAGCCCGACGATGAAGCCGGCGGTCGCACCGGCACGGGGCATACCACCGACAACGTGGGAGTAACCCGCGCCCAGGGCTGCGGTGGCCGCGGCGACCCCGATTGAGACCGCGAGCTTACCCGTCTGGTGAGCAGGCAGCGCCATCCTCGCCGGCTCCGGCCCTCGCAGTCAGCCTCACGCCCCGGGCGCAGGCGAGCCTGCCGGCCCCTTCAGCTCGACGGTATTGCCGTCGGGGTCCTGGATGTAGATCGACGCGCCCGTGCCTTCCGCTCCGTAGCGTTGCTCGGTGGGACCCGCCTCGACGGCGAAGCGCTTCAGACGGGCGCGGATCGCTTGCTCGTCGAACGGTTCGATGCGCAGGCAGAAGTGATCGAGGTTGCGGCCCTCGCGGCCGGGCGCCGCCCCTCCCCGCCTGCCGAGCACGCCGTCGACCGGAACCAGATCGAGCAGCGAGCGGCCGGCGCGCAGCTGCACCAGCCCGATGTCCTCGATCCGCCGTTCCACTGACATACCGAGAACGTCGGTGTAGAAGGCGAGCATCGCTTCCAGGCGCTCGGTTCGAAGCACCAGGTGGTCGATCCCGCTCACACGGATCATGCGCTGCGACTCAGTCCGCTCTGACCTTCACGTAGGAGCCCGGCGTGTCCTCGATCGTCTCGAGCCCGCCGTCACCGGGCACGCGCGCCGGCACCTCCTCGCCGTTGAACTGCGCCACCCATTGCTTCCAGTCGAGCCACCAGGACCCTTCGTGGGATTCGGCACCCGCGAGCCAGTCGTCGGGATTGTCCGGCAGCGCGTCGTTGGTCCAATAACCGTATTTGTTGGCGGATGGGGGATTGACGATGCCTGCGATGTGACCCGACATGCCGAGCACGAAGCGCACCGGACCGGAGAGCAGCCGTGTTCCCGCATAGGTGGACTTCCACGGCGCAATGTGGTCTTCCTTCGTCGAGGCGAAGTAAGCGGGCGTCTGGATCTTGCCGAGGTCGATGCCCACGCCGTCGAAGGTGATGCCGCCGGGCTCGCACAGCAGATTCTTCTCGTAGAAGTTGTGCAGGTAGAAGCTGTGCATCTTGCAGGGCATGCGGGTGGAGTCGGAATTCCAATAAAGCAGATCGAACGGGAAAGGGTCCTTGCCCATGAGGTAGTTGTTGATCACGAATCCCCAGATGAGATCGTTGGCGCGAAGCAGATTGAACGCCTCCGCCATGGAGGATCCGTCGAAGTAACCGGTCTTCGCCATCTGCTCGTCCATCCGGGCGAGCTGCTCGTCGTCGATGAAAACGCCGAGCTCACCGGGCTCGGAAAAATCGGTCATGGAGACGAAGAAAGTGGCGGCCTTTATTCGCTCGTCGCCCTTCTCGGCCATGTAGGCGAGCAGACACGCGAGCAACGTGCCGCCCAGGCAGTAACCAATCGCCTTGCACTCGCGCTCACCGGTCGCCTTCTCGATGGCATCGAGCGCTGCCAGCGGCCCTTCGAGCATGTAGTCCTCGAAGTCCTTGTGGGCGAGCGACGCGTCCGGGTTCACCCAGGAGATGACGAACACCGTGTGACCCTCGTCCACCGCCCACTTGATGAACGAGTTCTTGGGGCGCAGATCGAGGATGTAGTACTTGTTGATCCACGGCGGGATGATCAGCAGCGGACGCTTGAACACCTTCTCGGTGCTCGGCGCATACTGCAGCAGCTGCATGAGCTCGTTCTGGTAGACGACTTTTCCCGGTGTGATCGCGACATTCTTCCCCAGCTCGAAGCGCTCGAGGTCGGTCATCTTGACGCGCAGCTTGCCCTTGCCGCGCTCCAGATCGTCGAGCAGATTGCTCAAGCCCGTGAGCAGGTTCTCGCCACCGGTCTCGACCGTGCGCCGCAGGACCTCCGGGTTGCTCATGGCGAAGTTGGTGGGCGCGACCGCGTCGATGTACTGGCGGGTGTAGAAGTCGGCTTTCTCGGCGCTGTGGCGATTGAGACCCTCGGTTTCGCGCACGCACTCCTGCAGAAAGCGTGCGGCGAGAAGATACGACTGCTTGATGTAATCGAAGACGGGATTCTCGCTCCACTCCTCGGCGCTGAAGCGGCGATCCCCCGGTGCCGGCTCGATGACCGGCTCGCTTTCCTCGCCCATCATGCGCTGAAGGCTCGCCTGCCAGAGCCGCGTGTAGTCCTGCCAGAGCTTCAGCTGGCTTTCCACGACCTTCGCCGGATCCGCCATCATCTTCTCCATCAGCTCCTGGAAGCTGCGGGCGACGATCCGCGGATCCAGCACCTGGTACTCGCCGGCGCCATCCTTTGCCTGGCGCTCGACGAACTCCTGCACCACCCGCTGGCTCTGCTCGGCGATGCGGGCGACGGTCTCGCCGACCTTTTTCGGATCCGGAAGCTTCAGCTCCGTGGTGTCAGGCTCGCTCATGCCGTGGTCCTCGCGATTCGGCTGCCGGGGGAAAACGTTATGTTGCACCGCAGCAAACGTCGACGATAACCCGATTCGGCGGCCGGAGCAAGCCGCGTTCGGCGCTCAAGGGCGCGGTGGAATCGAGTAGGTGCTGGTGACGTGCGCCACCAGATCGTCCGCCTCGCCCGCGTGCAGGTGCACTTCACCCACCGCCAGGCGCCTGCCGAGCTTGAGGATTCGGGCCCGGGCGACGACCTCGCCGGGTGACGGACGGCGCAGGAAGTTGATGCTCAGATTGGTGGTGACGGCCAGGTCCACCCGGCCGATGAGGCTCAGGACCACGCCGTACATGGCGAAATCCGCCACCGCCATCATCAGCGGCCCGGAGATGGTCCCGCCGGGCCGGACGAACTCGTCGCGATAGGGAACGCGGATGGTCACCGCCCCCGGCAGCACCGACTCCACCCGCATGGCCAGGGGCCCCACCAGCGGCACGTTCTCGCGCGCCATTTCCGCGAGCTCCTCTGCGCTGATCCTGGCTTGCTCCACCGTTTGCGCCGCTCCCATCGGCAGCCGGACAGAGCTTGCAATGAAACACCGGTGATGGTTCATTGCAAGCCTGACGCGACCCACGGAGATACCTTCATGAGCACGCCCGCCGCCGACATGGCTGCCGATGAGGTGCTGCTGCGCGAAGACGCGGCGGGCGTCTGCACGCTCACCCTGAACCGGCCGCGGTACTACAACGCACTTTCCGAGGATCTCATCGCTGCCCTGCAGAAGAGCTTCGACGCCATCGCCGGGGATCGATCCGTGCGCGTGGTCGTGATCGCCGGCGCGGGCAAGGGATTCTGCGCAGGTCACGATTTGAAGGAGATGATGGCCCACAGCGAGCAGGCGTATTTCGACGATCTGTTTGCCCGCTGCAACCGCATGATGCAGTCCCTGATGGCGCTGCCCCAGCCGGTCATCGCCAGGGTTCACGGGCTCGCCACCGCCAACGGCTGTCAGCTGGTGTCCATCTGCGACCTGGCGGTGGCCGCCGACACCGCCAAGTTCGCCCTGTGCGGCGTGCGGCTCGGCCTTTTCTGCAGCACCCCCAGCGTCGGCGTCAGCCGTAACCTGCCGCGCAAGCGCGCGTTCGAGATGCTCGTCACCGGAGAGTTCGTGGATGCGGCGACCGCCGTCCGTGACGGCCTGATCAATCGCGCGGTGCCCGAGGCGCGCCTGGATGAGGAGGTGCGCCGCCTGGCGGACAGCATCATCGAGCACCCCGCGGTCGCCATCGAGACCGGCAAGCGGATGTTCTATCGCCAGCTCGAGCTCGACGTTGCCGCGGCCTATGACTACGCCGGCAAGGTGATGGCCGGCAACATGATGGAAGAGGACACCATCGAGGGCATCAAGGCCTTTGTCGAGAAGCGCCCGCCCAGGTGGCGCGGGCGCTGAGCCGTCCCTGAGCGCCGGGCGGCACCCGGCAGCGACCCTCAGCGGCGCTCGGCGCCGACGGGCAGGCTGTCCAGACGCGCCATCTCGCCGCGGCTGAACAGGGACGGATCGGCAAGATAATCGAGCAGCATGTCGGTCGCATCGGCGCCCCAGAAAAGCTCCTCCCCCACCACGAAGGTGGGCACGCCGAAAACCCCGCGGCGTACGGCCTCCTCGGTATTGCGCCGCAGCGTATCCTTGACCTGCGCCTGCGCCACCAATGCGTCCGCATCTTCCACCCCGAGCCGGGCGGCCAGCGTCCTCCACGCGTCGTCGCACTGAACATCCCGGCCCTCGCCGAAGATGAAACCGAATATGGTGCCGACCACCGTCGCTCCGGCGCCGAGGGCGATGCACAGGCGCAGCGCACGCAGTGGATTGAAAGGGTGCGCGGGTGGAAACCTGAACGGGATCCCGGCCCGGTCCGCGATCCACTGGCACTGGCGATAGGTGTGGCGTCGCTTCCCGGGGATCTCCGCCGGCCCCTTCTGGCCCCAGTGTCCGAGCAGCCCCGCCAGCAGGATCGGCCGGTAGCGGATCTGCAGCGAATCCGGCAGACGATCGAAGTCCGTCAGCTGCAGATACGCGTACGGCGAAATGAAGTCGAAGTACCAGTCTGCCTGCATGCAACGCTCCCGGCTGGCGGCGAGGGGCCGGTTACGATTGAAACAGAATTTTGACCGCCGGACATCCCATAGAAACGCGCCGGGCACACAATCCTTTACCGGGCCAAACGGGAGTATCGGAAAATGACTTCGAAGCATGCCCAGCAGACATCGGCGAAGCGCTGGCCAGCGTGGCGCCGCGGCGTGAGCGTGTCGGTCACCCCCGCCGACACGCGCCTGTACCGGGTCGTGACCGGGCACGCCGAGCACATCATCGGGGTGGGAGCCACCCAGCTGGCGCTCATCGGCGCACGCCCATCGGCCTGGGCATCGGCAGCCGACCTGCTGGCGTTCCTGGACCGCACCGGCTTTCTGCGCGTGCAGGCGTTTCGCATCGACGCGGACGGCACGCAAGCCCGCCGCGCCGAGGCGACGGGAGAGCTGTCACTGTTCGCGCGCGAGACCATCGCCATCGAGCCGCTGGAGGCCACGGCCCCTGAGCGTGAGGCCGGCGAGACGGTCGAGCCGGAGCGAGCCCGTCAGCGGTTTTCGACCACGTAGACGTAGCCGGCTCCGCGCACGGTCTTGATGATCTGAGGCTTGCCCGGGTCCGGCTCGATCTTGCGGCGCAGACGCGTGATGCGGATGTCGATGCTGCGGTCGAAGGGCTCCCAGTCGCGATTGTGGGCGAGATTGAGCAGCTGGTCCCGGCTCAGGACCTTGTTGGGATGATCCGCAAACGCCTTGAGCAGGTCGTATTCCATGCTGGTGATGGCGATCTCCTCGCCGTTCTCGTCGAACAGGCGACGCGCGTCCATGTCCAGACTGCAGTTGCCGAAGGGCATGCGTCCTGATGCGACGCCGGACGGCGCCGCCGGCGCGCCGTGCTCGAGACGCCGCAGGACGCTCTTGATGCGCGCGAGCAGCTCGCGGGGCTCGAAAGGCTTGGTGACGTAGTCGTCGGCGCCCACCTCGAGACCGACGATGCGGTCGACGACCTCGGCGGCGGCGGTCAGCATGATGATGCCGACGTCGTGATTGTCGCGCAGGTAGCGCGCCAGGCTGATGCCGTCCTCCCCGGGCATGTTGAGATCCAGCACCACCAGGTCGAAGTCGCCATCGGCGATGAGCGCACGCAGCCGCGCGCCGTCCTCGGCGACCTCGACGTCGAAGCCATGACGGCCGAGGTAACGACGCAGCATGAAACGCACGTCGGAGTCGTCGTCGACGACCAGAATGCGCGGCTTGTCGCCGTCTGGCTTGGTGCTCATGGACCCATCCGCCTCGATGGCAACCCAACGCTCACATGGTACACCGAGCGGGGGCTCGCGGTGGGGATACCCGGGGCGGGCGCGCTCAGTAGCCCTCGTCGAGCAGCGGGAAGGCGCTGAAGACGCTCTCCTGCCCGAGCGGCGATGCCTCCTGGATGAACGACGCGTCCAGCTCCTCCGGGCTGTTCACACCGAGCAGGCCGAGGCAGATCCTGATTTCGTTTTCCAGTATCTCCAGCACCCGCACGACGCCGGCCTCGCCGGCCGCTGCAAGGCCGTATCCGAACATCCTGCCGATGCCCACCGCCTGGGCACCGAGCGCGATGGCCTTGACGACATCGGTACCGCGCACGAAGCCTCCGTCGATCATGATGACCGCCCTGCCGTCGACCTCGGCGACGACCTCCGGCAGCACCTCGATGCTGCCGCGGCCGTGATCGAGCTGGCGTCCGCCGTGGTTGGAGACGTAGATGCCCTCGATGCCGTGCTCGAGCGCGACGGCGGCGTCCTCCGCCGTCGCGATGCCCTTGAGAATCATGGGAATGTCGTAGGTGTCCTTGAGGCGCTTGACGTCGTCCCAGGAGAACAGCATCTGGTACTCGTCGCCGCTGACGTTCTGACGCGCGGTGGTCACGTGACGCTTGGCCAGGTCCCGCTCGCGCCGGCCGTAGTAATCGAGATCGACCGTCAGGCAGAGGGCAAAATAGCCGCAGTCGATGGCGCGCCGGATATGATCGTCGATCCAGGCGCGATCGCCGCGCACGTAGAGCTGGAAGATATTCGGACCATCGCTGCCCGCGGCGACTACCTCGAGACCCGGCTCGCTGCGCGAGCTCAACATGCTCGCGGTGCCGAAGCGGTTCGCGGCCCGCGCCACCGACGCGCCCCCGCCGGGCTCGAGATCCTGGAGCGAGCCGATGGGCGCGAGGAAAACGGGCATGCGCAGCTTCTCACCGAACAGCGTCGTCGCGCAGTCCACCCCGGAGACGTCGCGCAACACTCTCGGACGAAAAGCCAGGCTGTCGATGCCCCGGCGATTGCGTTTCACCGTCGTCTCGGTCTCGGCCCCGCCGATCAGGTAGTCCCACACCTCCCGCGACAGATTCTCCTTCGCGGCCTTGACGATCTCGTGAAGGACGAGAAAGTCGACCCCGGCATCGCTCATCGTCGTCTCCCCGTGAAGCGAAAAACGGATTTTGCCCTAACGGCGCTCGCTCTGCTAAAAGGAATTCAGGCAATCACCCACTGGCCACACATGTCGATTCTGTTGGTTCGCCACGGCGAGACCGCGCTCAATGCGGCGCGCATCGTGCAGCATCCGGAAACGCCGCTCAATGAGCGCGGCATGGGGCAGGCGCGCAGGGTCGCCGAGCGGCTCGCCGACTTTCCGGTAGAGGCCATCGTCTCGAGCGACTACCGGCGTGCCCACATGACCGCCGAGGCCATCGCCGCTGCCACGGGGCTGCCCATCGTCATCCAGGAAAGCCTGCGGGAGCGCAACTTCGGCGAAGCCCGCGGCGTGGCACACGCGGATCTTCCCGTGGATCTCTACGCGCCGGACTTTCACCCACGCGGCGGCGAGAGCTGGTCGATGTTTCACGAGCGGGTAACCCGCGCCTGGCAGCAGATCACCGCGCGGGCGGCGGGAACCGAAGGCGACCTGGTGGTGGTCAGCCACGCGCTGGTGTGCCGCTCGCTGGTGGAAAATCATCTGACGCTGGCCCCGCACATGGATGCGACGGTGCCACGCTGGCCGAACACGGCGTTGACGGTCATCGACAGCCACTCACCCTGGGAGGTCACGGTGCTCGCCTGCGGAGCGCACCTCGGCGGCGAGCTGGCCGACGACTCGGCGGCCCGGTCCTAGCCGCCGGCGCGGCGACCCCGGCTCTCAGAGCCGGACTTTCACGTATGACCCGGGGGCGTCCTCGATGGGCTCGAGCCGGCCATCGCCGGGCGTGCGTGCCGGCACGGCTTCGCCCGAGTAGGCTTCGAGCCAGCGCATCCAGTGCGGCCACCAGGAGCCCACGTGCTCGCTGGCGTCTGCGAGCCAGGCGTCGGCGTCGTCGGGCAGCGCCTCGCAGTCGTTGCTCCAGTACCCGTACTTCTGCTTGTCGGGCGGGTTCACGACGCCGGCGATGTGACCGGATGCGCCGAGCACGAAGGTCACCGGGCCGGCGAACAGCTTCGCCGACTCGTAACCGGTCTTCCACGGCGCGATGTGATCTTCCTTTGTCGAGAGCACGTAGGCCGGCGTGTCGACACGGGTGACGTCGATGGGCACGCCGGCGAGGGTGATGCCACCGGGCTCGCGCAGGCGATTGTGCAGATACATGTTGCGCATGAAAAAGGTGTGGGTGGCTGCCGGCATGTTGGTCGAGTCGGCATTCCAGTAAAGAATGTCGAAGGGCTTGGGACTCTTGCCGAGCAGGTAGCTGTTGACGAAGAACGACCAGATGAGATCGTTGGCGCGCAGGGTGCGGAAGGTGACGTCCACCAGCTTGCCGTCGAGAAAGCCGCGCTCGTTGATGTGGCTCTCGAGGGACGCGAGGCCCTGCTCGTCGATGAAGAGGCTGACCTCGCCGGTGTCGCAGAAGTCGACCATGGTGGTCAGGTAGGTGGCACTCTTGATGCGGTCGTCGCCCCTGGCCTGGAGCCATGCCGAAGCGGCGGAGAGCAGGATGCCGCCCAGACAGTAGCCGGTGACGTTCACGCGGCGCTCACCGGTGGCCTGGTGGATCGCGTCCAGGGCGGCGATGGGACCCTCCAGCATGTAGTCCTCGAAGCCCTTGTCTGCGAGCCGTTCGTCAGGATTCACCCAGGAGATCATGAACACCGTGTGGCCCTGGCCCACCAGCCACTCCATCACGGAGTTTCCCGGGCGCAGATCCATGATGTAGTACTTGTTCATCCACGGCGGCATCACCAGCAGCGGCGTGCGGTGCACCTGCTCGGTGCTCGGCGCGTACTGAATCAGCTGCATCAGGTCGTTCTGGTAGACGATCTTGCCCGGGGTGACGGCCAGGTTCGTGCCGACCTCGAAGGCATCGTGGTCGGTCGTCTTGATGCTCAGGCTGCCGTTACCGTCGGCGAGATCGGACATCAGGTTCTCGAGCCCGTCGATGAGATTCCTGCCGCCGGTATCGGCCATCGCCTGCAGCACCTCGGGATTGGTAAGCGCGAAATTGCTCGGTGACAGGGCGTCGGCCATCTGACTGATGGAGAACGCGAGCTTCTGCTGGGTGCGTTCATCCAGACCCTCGAAGTCCTTGACCAGATCGATCCAGGCACGGGAGGTCAGCAGGTAGGCCTGCTTGATGACGTCGAAGGCCGGATTCTCGTCCCAGCCGGCATGCCGGAAGCGCCGATCGCCCTGCTCGGGCTCGGCCACCGGCTCGGCCGGCGCGCCCACCAGGCGCAGCGCCGCGCGCTGGGCGAGCGTCGCGAAGTCCCACCAGAGATCGAGCTGGGCGGCGGCCACGCGCTCGGGATTCGCCCACGCGGCCCGGGCCAGGGCGATACTCGCCTGGGCGAGCCCGAGGGGATCGTCCATGGTGGCCCGCGGCGACCCGTTGCTGGTGTCGAGGCTCCTGGAGAAAAGCCGCAGCCCGAGTCGCGTCAGGCGCGCCGACGTGTCCATGATCTCGTCGGATTTGAGTGATTCGAGGTGTGGGATCACGCGTTGGAGCATGCTGCGGACAGCCCGGCCGGGGCCCCCTGGAAATTTGTGCACTGCATCATAATGGAGCCCGGCGGGCATTACAATCGGCGCCACTTGACCCTCTTCGACACCCCACTATATCGTCCGCCGCCATATCCGACTCAAGGGAACCGGTCCATGCCCCTCTCGCCCGCCGCCCCCCGGGAACATCTGCACACCCGCACCGTCACCTGCCGCGGATACCGCCGCGAGGACGGCCTGTGGGACATCGAAGGTCACCTGGTCGACGTCAAGACCTACGACTTCGACAACCATCACCGCGGCCAGGTCAAGGCCGGCGAGCCGGTGCACGAGATGTGGCTGCGCCTGTCCATCGACGACGACATGCACATCAAGGCGGTCGAGGCGGTCACCGACCACGCACCCTATGCCATGTGCCCGGACATCACGCCGCGCTTCGCGCTGCTCGAGGGGCTGCGCATCGGTCCGGGGTTTCACCGCGAGGTTCAAAAACGCGTGGGCGGGGCCAAAGGCTGCACGCACCTGGTGGAGCTGCTGCGGCCGCTGGCGACGGCGGCCTTCCAGACGCTGGTGGTGAAACGCAGGCAACGGGAGGCGGAGCCGAGCGCGGCGCAAACGCGTCCGCCGTTACTCGACACCTGTCACGCGCACGCCAGCGACAGCCCGGAGGTCAAGCGGCGCTGGCCCGCCTTCTACACCGGACCGGACAGCGCGGCGTGAGCGCCGACGCGTAGGGGCCTGCCGACGGTGACGCGCGAGGGCGCGATCGACGCGCTCGGCGTCCACCATCCGCGGGCAACCGGCGAAGCCCGCATCGTCTCTCTGGTGCCGAGCATCACCGAGCTGCTCTTCGATCTGGGGCTCGGCGAGCGGGTGGTGGGGCGCACGACCTTTTGTGTTCATCCCGAGCGCGAGCTCGCCGACGTGCCTAGAGTCGGCGGGACAAAGAAGCCGCACATCGAGAAGCTCCGCCGGCTGCGTCCCACCCACGTCATCGTCAACGTCGACGAGAACCGCCGGGAGGACGTCGAGGCGATCGCCGCGTTCACGCCCCACGTGGTCGTCACCCACCCATTGGTTCCCGACGACAATCTGGCGCTCTATCGAATGCTCGGTGGCATCTTCGACCGGTGCGGCCAGGCGGAGCAGCTGTGCGCGGCGTTCCAGCGTGCACGCGACGCGCTCATGGAGATTTCGGCGTCACTGCCGCGGCGCCGCGTGCTTTACCTCATCTGGCGCGACCCCTGGATGACGATCTCGCGCGACACCTACATCTCGAGCACCCTCGCGCTGGTCAACTGGCAAACGGCGTGTCACGACCCGGATGTCCGCTATCCGCAGGTGCGCGTCGGCAAGCGCACCCTCGTCGACATCGACGTGGTGCTCTTCAGCAGCGAGCCGTTTCCATTCAAGCGCGCCCATCTGGAGGAGTTCCGCAACCTGACCGGTGACGCCGACACGCTCTTCGAGCTGATCGACGGCGAGATGATCTCGTGGTACGGGAGCCGCGCCATCGCCGGGCTCGACTATCTGCGCGAGCGCGCTGTCGCCCTGCAGCGCGCACTCGAGAACAAGAGACGCGCCTGAAAAGCCGCGCGCCCGCGCACAGCGTCCGTTCCGCTCGCGCCCCCGGCACGCCCGGGAGTACACTGCGTGCATGCGCATCGTGTCTCTTCTTCCCAGCGCCACCGAGATCGTCTGCGCGCTCGGCTACGGCGACCTGCTCGTGGGTCGCTCCCACGAGTGCGATCATCCCGCGTCCGTGATCGATCTGCCGGTATGCTCGCGACCGCGCATGCGCATCGACGTCAGCAGCGCCGAGATCGATCGTTCGGTCAAGTCCATCGTCTCCCAGGGGCTGTCCATCTACGCGATCGACGAGGAGACCTTGTGCACCCTGGCGCCGGATTTCATCATCACCCAGACCCAGTGCGAGGTCTGCGCGGTCAGCGAGCGCGATGTCGAGAAGGCCGTCAGCGAGTGGATGGACGGGCAGTGCGTGATCGTCTCGCTGAATCCGAACCGCCTCGAGGACGTGTGGGCGGATATCATCCGCGTCGCCACGGCGCTCGGTAACCGCAGGAACGGCGAGGACGTTGTCGCCGCGCTGAGCGAGCGTCTCGAGGCAATTCGGTCACGGGTGGCGGCGCACGCGCACACGCCCCGCGTCGCCGTCATCGAGTGGATCGAGCCGCTGATGGCCGCCGGCAACTGGATGCCGGAGCTGGTGGAGATGGCGGGCGGCGAGAACCTCTTCGGCGAGGCCGGGAAGCACTCCCCGTGGCTGGCGCTGGACGCGCTCGCCGACGCCGATCCGGAGATCGTCGTCGTGGCGGCGTGCGGCTTCGACCTGGAGCGCACGCGCGCCGAGATGCAGGCGCTCACGGATCGGCCCGAGTGGCGCAGCCTGGGCGCCGCCGCGAGTGGACGCGTCTATCTCACCGACGGGCACCATTTCTTCAACCGGCCGGGCCCGCGGCTGGTCGAGTCGCTGGAAATCCTCACCGAGGTGCTGCATCCGCAAGCCGTCCCGTGCCGCCATCGCGAACAGGCCTGGATGCCCCTATAGATTGTCGATGGCGAGCTCGGGCAGATCGTCTGCCGGCGTGAAGCCGAAAACGCGCGCGTAGAAACACAGCTCCGCCTGCAGCGTGCGCTCGATGGTCTCGGCCCGGCGAAATCCGTGCTGCTCGCCCTCGAAAGCCAGGTAGGCCACCGCGATACCCTTGGCGCGCAGCGCCTCCACCATGCGCTCGGACTGGGATGGCGGCACCACCTCGTCCTCGAGGCCCTGGAAAAAGATCACCGGACAGGAGAGCCGATCCACCGCATGAATGGGCGAGCGGTCCACGTAACGCTGGCGTTGCTCGGGATAAGGCCCGATCAGGCAGTCGAGGTAGCGCGACTCGAACTTGTGGGTGTCCCGCGCCAGGGTTTCCAGATCGCTCACGCCGTAGTAGCTCGCACCGGCGGCGAAGACATCGTGAAAAGCGAGCGCCGCGAGCGTGGTGTAGCCGCCGGCGCTGCTGCCGCGGATGACGAGCCGCGTGCCGTCGGCACGCCCCGCCTGCGCCAGGTGAAGGGCGCCGTTGACGCAGTCCTCGACGTCGACGATCCCCCAGCAACCGCGCAGCCGATCGCGGTAGGCCCGTCCGTAGCCGGTGCTGCCGCGGTAGTTGACATCGAGCACCGCGAAGCCGCGACTCGTCCAGTACTGAATCGCCAGACTCAGGGTAGAAGATGCCGCCGACGTCGGGCCGCCGTGGCCGATGACGATGAGCGGCGGCCGCTCGTCGGCGGGAGCACGGAAATGCGGATTGCGCGGCGGATAGTAGAAGGCGTGGGCACGCTCACCGTTACCGGTGGCAAATTCGATCGCCTCGGGCAGCGACACGTAATCCTCGTCGAATTCCCGCTTTGTCGACTCACGCAGCACGCTGACGGCGCCGCTCGCCGGCTCGATGAGCGCGACCGCGGCCGCCCGGGTGGCCGAGCCGGCCACGACGAGCGTCTTCTCGCCCTCGACGGCAATGGCCTGAATGTCGGTGAACCCCGCATCGATGGGCTCGAGCGTGCCGTCTTCTGTGCTCAAACGGCCCAGGTGCCAGAAACCGCCGCGGCAGTAACAGCACACGATGCGTCCCGCCGCGTCGAATCCGTAGGTGCTCATACCGAACTGCCACTGGGGTCTGCCGAACTCCGCCTGCATGACGAGCACGCAGCGCGTGTCGCCGTCGTGCCAGCGATGCAGATTCCACCAGCCCTGCGGGTCGCACACGTAGAAAAGTGCGCCGTCGTTGCCAAAGCGTGGCTGAAAAACGGACTCGCCAGCGCCGCCGGCAATGCGGCGCGGCGACGCGGGCGCGCCGTCACCGTTCAGCTCCGCCAGCCAAAGCGCGCTCGCATCCCACGGCATGTCGGGGTGGTCCCAGGCGATCCACGCGAGCCGTCCGGCGTCCGCGCTCATGCACGGGCTCGCGTAGAAATCGTGTCCCTCGGCGATCACGCGAACGGCACCGCTCGTGATATCCACACTCACCAGCGCGTTGACCGGCTCCTCCCCCACTCGGGAGTGGTCCTCGCGCACGCATACGAGGCGCCCGCGGCTCCCGTCCAGAATCATGTCCGCGTAACGCCACGGGCCGGCCGCGGTGAGCGGGCGCGGCGGCGTCGCCTCGTCACAGTAATAAATGCGTTGATCGTCGAAGTTCACGAACCAGATGCGGCCGCCGTCGACGTGAAACGCGCCGCCGCCGTACTCGTGCGCCCGCGTGCGCACGTTGAA
>JABAHR010000559.1_pt18 | contig 35727 bp, 30 predicted proteins | sample 7062101 | NCBI WGS metagenome assembly JABAHR01 (sample SAMN14534553, study PRJNA622989) | marine sediment metagenome | biome: marine biome [ENVO:00000428]; feature: marine pelagic biome [ENVO:01000023]; material: deep marine sediment [ENVO:00002113] | place: India: Gulf of Kutch | collected...
CGGATATTAGGTAGTGGAACGCAAACCACCGGAAAAGTTTTCGGCAGCAAACGCATCCCGGTCGTCAAGGGACAGGCGATGTCTGCATATGAGCCACGGGTAATAAAAGGAACTGGCGTTACGTATGCCACCTCCCCTCAGGGCGCTGACCACACATGTGGGTTAACTATTCGGGCGAAAGTGGATCACCTTGATCCAGAAGGCCAGGCAAAACTTTCCCAAAGCGCTCAGATCAACATGGCAGGCTACGACACCTTGGGTGCATGCCTGTTTGCAGGGTTTGGCTTTGCTTCAGCTCCTCAAGCAATCAAAGATTTAATTAACTCACGTTATGGAACAGATGTAGAAGAAAACATCCTTCAGCAGCTTGGTAAGGAAACCATATCATTAGAGCGTGAATTCAACTTTTCAGCCGGCTTCACAAAAGCTGACGATAGATTACCTGAATGGATGTATTCAGAACCCATCCCCCCCCACAATCCAGTCTTCGATGTGCCAGACGAAGATCTAGAAACCATTTTCGAGTGGTAATGTCATGTCCCCAGAAATCATTGTTCAGGTTTACCTGCATTCAACCCTGATTGAATATTCAACGGATGGAAAGACTCGAAAATTCAAAGTCACTTTACCCCAAAACAGCAGGTTAAAAGACCTGATGACTAATCTTGGAATCGATCAAAACAATCAACTCCTGTTATTGGCAGTAAACGGGAAAGTTGCGGATGAAGAACAAATCTTGAAACAAAATGACTCCGTACATTTCATGATGCCGATATCCGGAGGGTGATAAGGAGCAAAATCATGGCTTTTGGTTTTACCGGAAAAATTTTACACGTCTATCTCGATAGAAATAAGCTTAAATTCGAGGAACAGGACGAGGTGTTTTACAAAAAATATGGGGGAGGAAGTGCCTTAGGGTTGTATTATGTACTCAAACATACTCCAGCGAATACAGACCCAATGGGACCAGAGAACACACTGGTAATGGCATTAGGCGTACTAACCGGTGCACCGATTTCAGGCCAAAGCAGAATGACAATGGTCGCAAAATCTCCTTTGAGTGGGGCAATTGGTGACTCTCAGTCCGGTGGATTTTTCCCTGCTGAAATGAAGTTTGCTGGTGTCGATGCCATCGTTTTTCACGGCAAATCTAAAACCCCTGTTTATCTTTTCGTCCACGATGGAAAAGCCGAATTAAGGCCAGCTGATCATTTGATGGGAAAAATAACCGGGGAAGTTGAAAGCACCCTCAAAGAAGAAATCGGCGATCCAAAAATTCAAATTGTCCAGACGGGTCCTGCCGGAGAGGTTGGGGTGAGATTCGCGGCTGCCATTCATATGGCGAACCGCGCAAATGGCCGGACGGGTATGGGCGCTGTGATGGGTAGTAAAAACCTAAAAGCTGTGGTTGTGCGCGGCAAACAGCGGCCGAAGGTAGCCGAAAAATCAGAGCTCAACAACCTGGCAAGATGGGGTGCGAAGAACTTCCCTGAATCGGACGTATACGGGCTTGGCGTTTATGGTACTGCAGAGATCACCCTTTACCAAAGTAAAGTTGGCGGCCTACCCACCCGAAACTGGGAGAGCGGAACCTTTGATACTGCAGAAAAAATTGATGGGAAAACGATGGCCAAGTCCATTCTCAAAGAAAGGGACACTTGCTACGCCTGTACAGTTCGCTGTAAGCGGGTCGTTGAAGTCACGGAAGGTTCCTACAAAGTTGACCCATTATATGGAGGGCCGGAGTACGAGACGCTGGCAACCTTTGGTTCCTATTGCGGCATAGACGACTTGGAAGCAGTCGCGTATGCAAACCAGTTGTGCAACATGTACGGGATGGATACCATCTCCTGCGGGGCAACCATTGCCTGGGCTATGGATTGCTTTGAAAAAGGGTTGATTACAACTGAAGATACAGGAGGTATCCATCTCAATTTTGGCAATGCAAAAGCCATGCTTGAAATGGTTGAGTTGATTGCTAAGAGGGAGGGGTTTGGAGACCTGCTGGCCAAAGGCTCAGTGCAGGCGGCATCCGAGATAGGACGAGGAACGAAATCCTTGACAGTGACTGCAAAGAAAGTTGAGTTCCCTGCCCATATGCCGCAAGTAAAACGCTCCTTGGGACTAATCTATGCCGTAAACCCATTTGGTGCCGACCACCAATCCAGTGAACATGATCCATCTTATGAGGATTACCCTGACAGGATGAGTCAAATCGGTCTGACTGATCCCCAGCCAGCAAAGTTACTCAATAAAGAAAAGGTGAAGTTTGCACTCACAACACAATTTCTGTATTCCGCACTGGATTCTTTCAATGTGTGCCAGTTCGTTTTTGGGCCATCCTGGCATTTATATGCACCTCAACAACTGGTTGAAATGATTAACGCAATCACTGGATGGGAGCTTACGATCGAGGATGTGTTAAGCGTGGGTGAAAGACGGCTAAATTTGATGCGTATCTTTAATGCCCGGGAGGGTTTCGGAAGGGAGGAAGACAATCTTCCACCAAAGATGTACAAAGCTTTAACGGGCGGCAAAAGTGATGGAATCTCACTATCAGAAAAAGAATTAGAACACGCCAAGAATTTGTATTATGAACTGGCAGGATGGGACCAGGACGTCGGTTCACCGACTAGAGAAAAACTAGAAAAGCTGGAATTAGGCTGGGCCGCTGACCTGATCTGAGGGAAATCTTTTTCCTAGAAAAGAAGGTATACTAAATTGGACAAGATTAAATTCTCTCCTTTGTGGACGGATCAATACAAGCCAGAGATTACCTATACAGAGGATGAAATCCCGACCAAAACAGAGGTTGCGATTGTAGGTAGTGGTTATACCGGATTGAATGCTGCAATTGAAATCAGTAAAGCTGGGATTGATGTTGTAGTACTCGATCAGGAAAGTATCGGCTGGGGAGCCAGCAGCCGGAATGGAACAATGCTCACTCCAGGCCTGAAGGCCAAGCATAAAGATATTAAACGCTGGTTTGGCAATGAGAAATTAAAGCTCTTTTGGCAATGGTCTGTAGACGCCGTACACTACGTCACCAATATCGTCAAACAAGAGCGGATCGATTGTGATTATTCGGTCAATGGGATGTCCTATCTAGCAACCAAACCATCACATATTGAAAGTGTCCGTTCATATGGCGAGTATTTAGATCGGGAATTTGGTTACAGTTCAACACACTGGGTACCCGCAGATCAAATTAATACTGAGATCGGTAGCACTGCATTTCACGGGGCGCTGGTGGACCAGCTAGGGTCACAGTTGCAGCCAGCCAAGTATGTCAACGGCTTGGCGCGGATCGCTCATCAATACGGAGCGAAACTTCTCGACCAGACCAGGGTCGAAAAAATCAATCGCAGATCAGGAAGATTCTCACTCAAAACTTCAAGAGGTGTAATCGAAGCCAATCAAGTATTACTGGCTACCGGGGGTTATACAACAAATCTGGTGCCAAAAGTGCGCCAAGGAATATTTCCTGTTGGCAGTTATATTATTGTCACAGAGCCTTTGCCAAAAAGCTTACAGAGGGAATTGAGTCCTAAAAACCGCGTTTTTTACGACAGTAAAATTTTCCTCAATTACTTTTGCCTAACTCCAGATGGAAGAATGATGTTAGGCGGCAGGGCAAATTTATCCCCCAACCTAGACCTAAGGAAATCTGCAAGCTTACTTCACGCACGGCTCTTGGAAATTTTCCCTCAGCTTAAGGGAGTACCGATCACGCACAGTTGGACGGGAAAATTGGGGGTATCCTTTGACCAGATGCCACACATCGGTAATATCGACGGAATCTATTATGCCAATGGCTATAGTGGGCATGGAATATCGATAGGAAGTTTTCTGGGAAAAGAGGTTGGAGAAATAATTGCGGGTAAGAGAAATTCATCCCTCTTTATGGAAATCAAACATCCCAAAACTATTCTGGCTAACCTGGACTTACTGTTCCTACCTCTTGTATCTTCATATTTTAAAATAAAAGATAGGTTTTCATAGGCCGATTATTTCTGAGTATCTAAATGGAAAAATACCATTCCAAACACTCCCAAAAACGAAGATCTCAAATGCGTAAAAAAGAATATCAAGTCACAGATGATACTTGGATTAAAAAGTTATTGATCCGTGGAGCATATGGAACAATCGCGACAGTACACGAATCACAGCCATACATCACTCCTGTGATATACATTTATCAGGACACGGATCACTCGATTTATTTTCATGGTGCACGGACAGGAAGGCTAAGAGCAAATATTAATTTCAATCCAAAGGTTGCTTTTAATGTTTCTGAATTTGGTAAAGTGCTCTCACACCATGATGCGTCGGAGTTTAATATTACCTATAATAGCGTCACAGTATTTGGCAATGCAATTTTGATAGAAAATGAGGATCAAGGTTCCACGATTCTAAAAGATTTACTGAAAAAATATGCTCCAGATTTGCAAGAGGGAATTGACTTTCAGCCTATAAAACAGGAAGAAATTAAGATAACGGCTGTTTATCGGATTCAAATTCAAGAATGGACCGGGAAAAGACAAGTTAATTCGCCTGAATATCTTGATTCGTTTGACTACCCCTCAATCAATAAACGAAATAAACCATCATGACAAACAATTTTTTCATTGACATTTCACCAATTTGGAAGGCCCGAATTGCTCTTGCGGGCGGCGTAATTGCATTGACATTATCGCCCCTTTTCTTTCGCTGGGCAGATGCACCCGGGATCGTTATATCATTTTACCGTATGGCGATTACTACAATGATCTTAGCACCATTGTTATATTTCTCAAAATCGGCTCACAATAAATGGCAATGGAAGTTTTTAATCTTCCCAATCCTTGGTGGAACTGCATCTGCTTTGGACCATGGCTTTTGGGGAACGGCAATTAACCTGACTTCAGTGGCAAATGCAACTTTGTTGAATAATGTTTCCCCACTTTGGGTAGCTTTGATCGCGTGGTTGTTTCTAAAAGAAAAACTGAGACCAACATTTTGGGTCGGACTCGTGGCGGTGATGTCTGGGGCAACTTTGGTTCTGGGGAGCACTTTTATCTCGAAGCCCAGTTTTCTATTGGGAGACTTTCTTGCCCTGATCTCCAGTGTTTTTTATGCATTTTTCTTTTTAGCAACTTCCAAAGGTCGCGAAAAGTTTAGCACCCTCCAATACCTTCTGGTAATGACAATGACAGCAGCAATCTGGCTGTTCATCGCTGCAGTCATTTTTGATTACCCACTCTTAGGGTATTCACAAAAGACCAATCTAACCTTTTTACTTGCGGCAGTCATTTCACAATTTGGTGCATATTTTTTGATTTCTTATTCTTTGGGAAATCTTCCTGCTTCCGTTGTCACCCCAACTATGGTTGCACAACCTGTATTGACAGCCCTGTTAGCCATCCCAACGACCGGCGAACAATTGTTGGCCATTCAGAGCGTGGGTGGATTGGTCACGCTATTTGGTATATATTTGATCAACATCGCTTCAAACAATCATGAAAAGGAAAATCTAAAAGCTCCTAATTAAAATCATCTTGTGGACAAAGCTACCACTAAGATCAATTTAATTACGCGCACTTGCCAACTTTCAACTTAAGAGATTAAGATATATTATGCCAAGCCGTGAAATAACAGTTCTTTCGGTAAGTGATCGTGTTCAGAATCAATTATTCGAACAAAAAAGCACTGCGAATTTAAAAGATATTGATTTGATTCTTGGATGTGGGGATTTACCTTATTATTACATTGAAAAATTAATCCAAACTTATCAAGTTCCTACCTTGTTTGTGCGCGGCAATCATGATCATGCCATCGAATATCAGAAAAACGGACCACAATCAGGACCATTAGGGGCAATTGATTTACATAAGCAAGTTATATTTCATAATGGATTGATTTTCTTAGGGTTCGAGGGATCTCTACGTTATCGTGATGGACCCTTTATGTATACTCAAAATGAAATGTGGGGAAATGTAATTAGCATTGTTCCAAAGTTACTGCTGAACAAATTGACCTATGGCAGGTACCTGGATGTTGTGGTAACCCACAGCCCGCCATGGGATATCAATGACCAGGACACACATATTCACCGTGGATTTAAAGCAATTCGATGGCTGATTAAAACTTTCAAGCCTGCATATCTTTATCACGGACATGTACACATCTACACCGAAGACCAGCCAAGAGAAACATACTTTGGAAATACCAAAGTCATCAATACCTTTGGGGAGAGAAAAAGTGTCATTCGGGCTGGCAAAAAACATTACCCACCAGTTGAAAAGAAAAATTTTTCTCGGAATTTCCTCAGGAATCCAGCAGAAGACTTTCGCCATGCGAGACGAAAAGCAGCATTAGAAAAATTTTGGAGTACGCTTTCGGGCAAATCTGATCATTTGCTTCAATTTCAAGATATTGAAGATCAACTGAATTACGACCACATCGAGAACCTGGGACAAATTGAAATACCACTCGATGCTATAGTGGCAAGTGCAAACCGCCAAAATGATTTTACGCGAAAATTTTTTCCGCGTGGTGGTGTAGACCCTCATCGGTGGCAACGGGTTTCCAAAGCTGTGGACAAACAACTTCTTCCCATAAATGTTTACCAGGTCGGAGAGGTGTATGTTGTTATTGATGGAAATCACCGGGTATCCATCGCGCGCCAACGAGGGGAAACTCATATAATGGCGAATGTCACAAAAATTGAAACTGTGGTTTCACTATCTCCTGATGACAGCTATCAAGATTTGGTAATTAAAAATCAACTTGCACAGTTTCTAAACGACACCCAACTTAATATGCTACGACCTGAATTGGATTTCACAGTAACGTCTCCTGGACTTTATCGGCAGCTCAGAGAGCAGATCTCCATTCACCATATCAAATTAGAATTGGAACACCATTACCCTTATACTTATCAGGAGGCTGTTCTGGATTGGGTTGACGAAGTTTACCTGCCCATCATTCAATCAATCAACCAGCATGGTTTACTCAGAGATTTTCCCGACCATACTCTGACTGATCTTTTCATTTGGCTGATAAATTATCAGCAGGAACTCAGCAGATATTATGGTTGGGAGGTCCATTCCCATGGCGCAATTGAAGAGTTAGCAAGAACTCAGGGTAAAAGATATCAACGACGCTTGCAACGTCTTAAAAATCGGATTTTCCCAAGAACCAGGATGGATTTACCACCAATTGGGAACTGGAGAGAAACACATCTCGTCCCAAGAAAAGATGGTGAGATTTTCTGCAGCATCCTGGTTGCAATTAATGGTAAGGATACTGGTTGGAAAGCTCTCGAACAAGCCAAGGTAATCGCCCAATATGATCAGAGCACGATCAATGGTCTGCACGTAATCCAAAAGGAATACGATCCTTCAGACGCTAATAACAGGAAACTACAATCTGAATTCCGGAAGCGTGTAAAGTCAGAAGACCTAAAAGCTCATTTTGTTTTTGAGAAAGGTGAAGTAGTTCCGCTGCTTAACGAACGTGCCATGTGGAATGACTTATTGATCTTCAGCCTTGAACATCCACCTGAGGACAAACCAGTCGCAAGACTCAGGTCTAACCTGCGGACTCTGATTCAAACCTGCCCTCGTCCGCTGCTGGCCGTCCCATCGCCATCACCCATGCAGAACGCTTTGCTCGCTTATGATGGAAGTCCAAAATCAAATGAGGCCCTGTTTCTCGGTGCATATCTTGTCGAGAAATGGAATATTCAACTTACGGTGATCACAGCACTGGAAGACAGCATCACCAAATTTTCCCCACTCAAATTGGCTGGGGAATATCTTGAATCGCGCGCAATTAAAGCTTCTCTGATTGAAAGAGTAGGTAAACCATCCTCAGTGATTTTAGACACCATGGCAAAACAAGGTTGTGATTTCATCATCGCTGGAGGTTATGGCCATCGACCAGTCATGGAGGTTTTGTTGGGCAGCACGTTGGATGTATTATTACGTACTTCCAAAAAGCCGATCTTTATTTGCCATTAAATAAACTCCTAATGGAATAATATAAATAAAAAGGTGCGGAATTAATCCGCACCTAAATTTTATTTTTAGTTATTTTACTCTAGTGCTGAAGAATTTGTGACAAGAAAAGCTTGGTCCGATCTTCTTTTGGATTGTGGAAAATATCTTCAGGGGTACCACTTTCAACCACAGATCCTTGGTCAAAGAAAAACATCCGATCAGCTACAGCGCGTGCAAACCCCATTTCGTGAGTTACAACCAGCATTGTCATACCAGATTGAGCAAGAACTGTCATCACATCTAGAACTTCTTTAATCATCTCCGGGTCTAAAGCAGAGGTTGGCTCATCGAATAGCATGATCTTGGGTTCCATCGCTAATGCTCTGGCGATGGCTACACGCTGTTGCTGTCCACCTGAAAGTTGCCCAGGAAATTTCTGTGCCTGTTCGGGAATGCCGACTCGTTCAAGCAGTTCCATTGCTCTCTTTTCGGCATCCTCTTTAGACTTTTTCTTGACCCACATCGGCGCTAGGGTAATATTCTGAATAACTGTGAGATGGGGAAACAGGTTGAATTGCTGGAACACCATTCCGGTTTCCTCGCGAATCTTTTCAATGTTTCGGACATCATGCGTTAGAGCCATTCCATCAACAAAGATCTCACCGCGCTGATGTTCTTCAAGGCGGTTGATCGTTCGAATGAAGGTAGATTTTCCCGAACCAGAAGGTCCAAAAATCACGATTACTTCCCCTTGCTTTACTTCCATATCAACTCCGCGCAGGGCATGGAATTCTCCAAACCACTTGTGTACATCTCGACATACGATAATTGGATCACTCATGATTTTTCTCCTTGCGATTAGCGGTCTCCAACACCAAGGGCAGCTTCAACTCTTCTGCTTGCTATAGACATCAAATAACTAAACAACCAATATATGATTGTCATGAAAATGTAAACCTCAGTTTGAAGTTGAACGAATTCGGGGGACGAATTGATAATTGAACGCCCAATCCCCAATAAATCATTAATTCCAACAATTACAACGAGTGTAGTGTCCTTGAATAGAGATATGAATTGGCCCACAATTGCTGGAATAACAACCCGTATTGCTTGTGGCAGTACAATAAACACGGTAATCATCAGATTGTTCATTCCGATTGCTTTAGCAGCTTCAATTTGACCTTTTGGAACTGCTTGCAAACCGCCGCGTATATTTTCAGCCATATATGCCGAACTGAAGACCGTCATTGCCATCAATGCCCGTAAAACACGATCCAACCTGGCATCTTGTGGCAGGAAAAGCGCCAAGATAATTGAAAACATAAAAAGAATAGTGATTAATGGGACGCCGCGAATGGTTTCAATAAAAAAGATACAAAAAGCTTTGACAACCGGCAGATCAGATCTGCGTCCTAAAGCTAACAGCACTCCGATGGGAAATGAAAGGACAATTCCTCCAATTGCTAGCAAAAATGTGATGATCAACCCGCCCCAAGATGTTGTATTCACCTGGGGAAGGAAACTACTCCCCTCAAAACCGGATAGCAGAATTAAGACTGGTGCAGGGGAAATGAGCCAGAGAATCATGATTGTGCCTGATTTCAGATTCAAAACACTTCCCAGCCATTTCCCAAACAACAATACCAGAACCCCGCTACCAAAGAATATCCTCATAGAAATGGTGAGCGCTGGATGAGAGACGGGCAAAACGGCTATCAGCCCCATAAAACCAGCAGTTATAATGCTTACATTCTGGACAAGTCCTCCCCATTTATCCCAGCTGAAACCTAGCAGCAGGTTAAAAATTAATAGACCTGCCCCAACCCGCCAAAGCTCAGCACGCGGGAATTGGCCGACAGCATACAAAACTGGAAATTCGGTAACTGGCCGCCAGTCGGCTTGTGTCGTCGCCCAAACGATTGCATTGTAAAGCAAAAAGAAGGTAATGATACCTGAAATAACTGTCAGTATACTATTGAACCATCCGTTGAATAAATTGTCCCGCAGCCATTTCCGAATCCCTGGGGGATCTGGAGGAGGCAGTGGTTGACTTATTTGATTTGTGGTCATAACTACCTCTCCACCAATTGAATTCGTTTGTTGTAAATATTCAGCACAAAGGATGTTATCAAACTTAGTGAGAGATAACTCACCATAATCAAAATAAAGACTGGTACAGCTCTACCAGCTTGATTAATCGCGATTTTTCCTACACTGAATAAATCCTGGTAGCCAATTGCTAACGCAAGACTAGAGTTTTTGGTCAAATTCAAGTATTGACTGATCATAGGAGGGATCATCACACGAAGTGCTTGAGGCAAAATTACCAAGGATAAAACTTGCACGTTGTCCAACCCCAAGGCTCGCGCAGCTTCAATCTGACCTTTATCTACAGCTTGTATACCCGCCCTAACAACTTCAGCGATGAAGGCTGCGGTATACATAGTCAAACCTACCAACAAAGCCCCAAACTCAGGAACAACCCTCATACCGCCCTGAAAATTTCTCTCAACCAAACTGGGTGTATCCACGTAAAGCGGCTGCCCTCCCGAGATAAACCATCCGATAACTGGCAATATCACCAAGGCAGCGAGACTGATTTGAACATGATAGGTCTCTTGTCCGGTAAGCTTTCTCCTCCGTCTAAGAAAATAAAAAATTGTGATTGCAGCAATTACACCAATGATGAGAAAGATTCCAAAAATGATTCCGTTTTCGTTAAATCTCAGCCAGGTGAGATATACACCTCTTTGGGTGAGATAAATTGGACCAGGTAGTTTTAATGCGTCTTCAACTTTCGGAAATTGTTGGAAGGCAGTAAAGTACCAGAGAAAAAGAAGGACCAGCAATGGGATATTCCGGTGAAATTCGATATAAACAAGTGCCAGCTTGCTCATTAGCCAGTTATTCGAAATACGTGCCAGAGCAACCAGTGTGCCTAATATGGTCGCAATCAAAATACCGACTACAGATACACGCAATGTGTTCACCAGCCCTACAAGAAATGCGCGCCCAAAACTCATGGAGGGATCGTATTCAATTCCAGGGTCACTAATTGGAAAGCCCGCAGGCAGTTTTAGAAATTGGTATCCTAGATTGAGACCTCTTGCTTCTGCCGCTTCAACAAAATTAAGTCCTGCCCAGATTAAAAATCCTATAACAATAATTGCAGAAACGATCTGAGCGACCCAGCGCAGAACGCGCTCATCACGATAAAAGGGTATCTTCGACCCTGATTCAGTTGATGTGGTTGTCGCCATATAATTGTCCCGATTTGTTCAGAAGGACGCGGCGCAAAGGCCGCGTCCTTTCAAGGTTAAAAATCAACGATTATTTGATCGGAGGGGCATAGATTACGCCGCCATTTGTGTAATTGTCGTTGAGGCCGCGTTCCATGAAGAAGGCCATGCCATTCTCACCAAAGTATCGGGCGTACAACTCACCATAGTTGCCTACCGCCCCGATTGCTCGGGCTAATGCATCTGCATCCAAACCGTATTGACCGTATCCCCAATCGTCACCAGTTCCAACGAGTGTCCGAATTCGACCATCGGAGGAATCACCCATAGAACCAACGTTGCCTTGGGTTACACCCAGTTCTTCAGCATTGATCAGGGCATACATCACAACCTTTACAATATCAAACCAGGCATCATCACCATGAGGAACTGCTGGTGTGAGCGGTTCTTTGGAAATATAGAAATCGAAGATCAAGTGATCATCAGGATTTTCGAATCCACTCCGGACGGAGAACAACTGCGATTGGTCTGAGGTTGTCAGGTCACAACGCCCTGACTCATAAGCACCATAGACTGCCGCAGTCTCTTCAAAGATTACTGCCTCGTATTCCCAGCCATTATCACTAAAGTACTGATTTAGATTTGCTTCGGTTGTGGTACCGGAAGTCACACAAACAGTAGCACCATCAAAATCATCTGGACCTTCAATACCGCTGTCCACTCGAGTCATAAAGGTCTGACCGTCGTAGAACATGACAATCGTGAAGTTGCCCCATTGTGCATCCCGGCTGGATGTCCATGTCACGTTACGGGATAGCATATCCACTTCAGCAGTCTGGAGAGCTGGCCCACGATCTGCAGCAGTCAGAGGAACAAATTCTACCGCGTTCGCATCGCCCAATACGGCTGCAGCAACTGCGCGGCAGAGATCAACATCAAATCCGATGTTTTCCCCATCTGCATTCAGGTAGCCAAAACCTGTCAGGTCTGTCCTTGCACCACATACCAACCGGCCTCGGTCTCTAACACGAGCGAGGATTGATTCGCCGGTATCTGCTGCCGGTTCTTCTGCTGCTGGTTCTTCTTCTGCTGGCGTGTTGCCGGTATTTTCTGCTTGAGTACCGCCACAAGCGCTCAAAACCAGGGCAAATAAAGTCAATATGCCTAGAATAAAATAAAACTTACGGGAATTCTTCATATATACTCTCTCCTTAAAGATGTGTAGAATGATCTAACAAATACTACATAGATATTTATAGCGGCTATATCACCTCCTTTAGAGTTTTAATGAAAAATATGCGGTTTTTTAGTAGATATGTTGAAAAAAGACAACCATTATTATAGAGTATATCAGATTCCTCTGCAAGTATTATGTTTTAAATTTTATAAGTGCCTTCTCATAAGTTTACCAGGTTTATTCCCAATAAGATATAAATTTGAATATCTTACTAGAATAAATTTTCTACCAAAAATATGGTAGATTATTAATGAATAATTTGGAGAGAAGAATGAATTTAAAAATCGGAATCATCGGATTACCCAATGTTGGGAAAAGCACAACTTTTAATGCATTAGTAAAAGAACAAAATGCACAAGTAGCTAACTATCCCTTCTGCACTATCGAACCAAATATTGCCATTGTTCCCGTTCCTGACCCACGTCTTGACCGCCTAGCCGAGGTTGTTAATGTTGACCAGGTGATCCATGCAACCATCGAGTTTGTAGACGTTGCTGGATTAGTAAAAGGTGCAAGCAAGGGAGAAGGACTTGGCAACCAATTTTTGGGGCATATTCGGAATGTAGATGCAGTCCTCCATGTTGTGCGATGTTTTGACGATCCAAATGTGATCCACATTAGCGAAAAACCCAACCCAAGTGAAGATATTGAGATCATTAACACTGAACTATCACTCGCAGATCATGAACAGATCGAAAAACGGATTGAAAAACTATCACGCCAAGTTAAAGGCAACAAAAAACTTCAAGTTTTACTGGATATGGCCTTCGAGGTCAAAGAATTTCTGGCAAAGGGAATTCCTTTGTGGGCTTTTCCCCGAAAGGACGATGTATCCTTTATAGAATTAAATAAAGAGCTTCAGTTTCTGACTGCCAAACGTGTTATCTACCTGGCAAACGTCGACGAGGAGTCGATTGAAAGCGGTAATCCTTATTTTAATGAGGCTCAAGCAATTGCATTAAAGCATAATGCACAAATCTTAAAGATTTGTTCAGAACTGGAACAGGAAATGATTTCTCTTTCACCTTCTGACCAGCAAGAATACCTATCGATTGCAGGTATCTCCCAATCCGGGTTAGACCAAGTCATTCGAGCCAGCTATGAAATGCTGAACTTAATCAGCTTTTTTACATTCAATCAAGAAGAAGCCCGATCCTGGACAATTATCAACGGCTGGACTGCACCGATGGCGGCTGGTCAGATCCATACTGATTTTGAAAAAGGCTTCATCAAAGCAGAAATTGCCGATTACAATACTTTCATTGAACATGGGAGTTGGGCTTCGCTCAGATCGGCTGGAAAATCCAGGCTCGAAGGCCGGAATTATATGGTACAAGATGGCGAGGTGATCTTGTTCCGGTTTAATGTTTAATTTTTATCTTTCTGAATAAATTCCGGGTAAGACTTTTTCGCCTAATAGTCGAATCCCAATCTCCTGATTTATTCCATGAGGCGTTCCAAATTCCACTCGACTGGCCCCAGCCTCAAATAAATCTATCACGCGCCGGATCAAGTCATTTGGGCTTCCGGCAAATGCAAACTGGTCAAGCACCTTGTCTGGGATGAGTTCTGCGGCCCGGATTTGGTTCTGCTGCCTCACCTCTTCTTCAACTCGATTTAACAATTCAGGATCAATTTCGATGGTAGGGTCCAACCTGGCTACAACAGGCAAATAGAGCGCCATCTCCTGCTTGGCAATTTTGCGCGCTAAGGCGCGATCTTCATCTACCACCGTTACCGCGCCCATAACGATCCCGACTTCTCCTTTCAATTTTCCAGCACGCAGTTCGCCTTGATGAATAAATTTTTGCAAATGTGCAACCATTTTGGGATTTGCAGATCCACCAATTTTCACTTCATCTGCAATCTCTCCAGCAATCTCAGCCAATTTTTCTCCCCAAGTACCAATCATCAGAGGGATTTTCTTTTCTGGAAGTGGATATGGTGCAGACACATGATTTTTGATCTGGAACACTTTACCATTTAGCCCTGCACTCTCCCCATTCAATAACTTTTGGATGACAAAGACAGCCTCGCGAATTCCAGCCAAAGGTGAAGTTGGTTCCCGGACACCATGTTCAGACAGCCATGCACCACGTGCCAAGCCAAGATAAATTCCATTCTCAGCCAATGTTGACAGTAAAGCTGTATTGGCTGCAATATCGATTGGATGGATACGGAAAGGGGAAACCGCTGCAGGACCTAACACTGCTTTATATAGATATGGAGCCATCAGCAAAAGAGGGCCAAAACTGGGATGAAAAGGGGCATCACAATAAACACTTACCATTTCAAAATCATACTGGTTGACCAGCTTTGCTAGTTGAATATATTCTGAGGCGGTTTTATTGGTCTGAAACGCGATACTGAGTTTTCCAGAATTCATGTGAGATCTATACTGTCCATCGTGCGCCTGCTAATCCTTTCAATCCGCATCACCAGCCTCTCCTCAGGATCGGGACAGGCTACCAAAAAATCTTTTTCGAGCCAATCATTTTCTTCTAACTGGCGCATTTTCGCGGGGAGCAATGGAATGACTGCACTAAGGGCAAAAATGCAAAAATGCTTTCCCTCCGGCAACAATAGTTGGCTGCTCTCTCGAACTTCAAAATAATCCCCAACTTCAAGACCGCATACAGATCGCCCTTCAATCGAATCCACTGTCACTCGAATATCGAAGATGTCAAATTCAGGCATCGGCGATTTCCTTAATTTCTACGATTTTTCCTATTTCTTCTCCGACGAGAACCTTTCTGATTTCTTTGCCGATATTTGGGTTTCTTCCTACCGGCTTTAGTCCCCACAGCAGGTAAATCCGGCGGATTGTGCATCCATTGATGATAAGTATCATCCAAAAGCATTGCAAGCAGGTTTTGACCTTCTTCATCTTCAACGAGATTTTTTAACAGTGGGATAAACCGCTGCATTCGTTCGATTTTCAATCGGTCTCTTTCTCGCAGACGGGCCTCCAATTGTCCGATGAGCCTTTGAGACACAATATTTTCTACATCTTCATCCCGAGGTAATGACCGCTCAGTAAAATCTATCTTGTAATAGGCCCCAATCCGAGTTAGTTGGCGATCTTCATTGTAGTTGACCAACATAACAGCAGTTCCGGTTGCCCCAGCACGCCCAGTTCTTCCAGCTCGATGAATATATGCTTCAAGATCATCAGGCGGCTCGTATTGGATCACGTGAGACAGATCCGGGATATCGATTCCCCGAGCAGCAACATCAGTTGCCACAAGAAATCGCAGCCTTCCCTCACGAAGTCTTTTCAACACCTCATCGCGCATATTTTGGGTTAGATCTGAACTGAGCTGGTCGGCATTGAACCCAAAACGTTGTAACACACGGGCGACATAAAATACACGATCCTTTGTATTGCAAAAAATGATCGTTTGGTCAGGGTTCTCCATCTCGATAATCCTGACCAAAGCCCGATCTTTATCCATTCCAGGAACACGATAATACACATGCTCAGTATCTTCTACATGGATATGTTCCCTGCTTAGACTGATAAACTCTGGATCCTTCAAAAAATAATTTGTCAGGCGAATTACCTGCGGAGGAAAGGTGGCAGAGAACATCCCTGTCTGTATCGGTTTATTGGGTAGAAACTCTTGGACATCCAACATATCCTCGAAAAAACCCATCGATAACATTCGATCTGCTTCATCAAACACCAGTATTTTTAGATCATCTAATTTCAGATTGCGTTTAATCAGGTGATCCAAAATTCTTCCTGGAGTACCAACCACGAGCTGCACTCCCTCCTTGAAGGCTTGGAGTTGAGGTTTGTAACTGGCACCACCATAAACCGGAACCACCCGAAAACCGCTATCTCCAGCAAGTTGTTCTGCATCCCTAGCCACCTGCTGAGCTAACTCCCTGGTGGGTACTAGGATTAATGCCTGGCAGGCCTTCTTTTGAGTATCTACAAGCTCAAGGATTGGTAAAACAAATGCCCCGGTTTTCCCACTGCCTGTTTGCGCCTGAACCATTAAGTCAATTCCACGTCTAAAATATGGAATAGTACGTGCTTGCACCGGCATTAATTCCGACCAACCCGCCCGATTGACGGCATCTATCATAACTTTAGGCAATTCATTTAGATTTGCAGGTTGTAAGACTATCTTATTATCTTCTCCCATCATCTTCCTTTCATATCCACTCATTATTTTCGATGAGTCCGAATTGCATTGTACCAGCAAATAAACATAAGATTTCTAAATTCTCCAGCTGATACGATATAATCAAACAAAATTCATGATTTCCAAAATAAATGATATGCAGGTAACGATTGAATGAAAACAGCCTTCATCACTGGGATTACCGGTCAGGATGGATCGTATCTGGCGGAATTTTTGCGTAAGAACAATTACAAAGTAGTTGGGCTTGATATTAATTTATCAGCAGAAGCACTTTCCAATTTGAGTGATGTTGAGGACCAAATTATCTTGATTGAAGGGGATCTCAACAACAATGAATTGATACGACACATTGTATCAACACACACACCTGACGAAATCTACAATTTTGCGAGTATATCTTTTGTCCCATCTTCCTGGGAATCTGTGAACAATAATATCGATATTAATGCTCGAGCAGTTGCAAATCTTTTAGAAGCCATCCGGCTAATCAGTCCAAGAACACGCCTATATCAAGCATCCTCAAGTGAGATGTTCGGAAATCCCAGCGTTGTCCCTCAAGATATTACAACGCCGTTTGCACCGAGAAATCCATACGCAGCAGCAAAAGCATTTGCTCATTGGTTGATTGACTGCTACCGCAGCATCTACAAGTTATATGCGGTCTCGGGCATTTTATACAACCATGAGAGTCCAAGACGCCCACAACATTTTGTAAGTCGTAAAATCACCTCACATGTCGCGAAAATTAAGTACGGGTTGACTGACAAACTTCCACTTGGCAACCTGGAAGCAAAGCGAGATTGGGGTTATGCAGGAGATTACATAAAAGCAATGTGGTTAATGCTCCAGCAAGACCAACCAGAAGATTTTCTAATTGGGACTGGAAAGTTGCATACTGTAAGGGAATTTTGCGAAATCGCCTTTAATCATGTAGGGCTGGAGTATCAGGATTTTGTTGTTCAAGACCCAAAATATTACCGTCAAATTGAGCACTACGATCTTACACCCGATATCTCGAGAGCAAAGGAGAAATTGGGGTGGATACCAGAAGTTGATTTTCCATCCCTTGTACACAAGATGGTTGATTGTGACCTAAAAAACCTTGAAAAAAGTTTAGAGGGATGAAGCCTCAAGATTTATTGATCTCCACCAACTTTAAAATGCTCGCGTAATAACCAAAAAAGTAGAACATCCCCAACATTTTTAAGGCTTTGCGGAGAAACCTTGTCAATTGTATCTTGTGTAGTATGCCAGTATGGATATTCAATATCGATGATATCAATAGCTGGTATTTCTTTCATCAAAAAAGCTGTATGATCATCAAGAATTCGGTGTTTTGGCTCATTAATAAAGGTCTCAATTCCTAGATCTTCTGCAGCTTGCCAAACTTCAGCTGCTAACTCAGGGTCGGATGATTTTTCAAGATAAATATTCTGATCAGCATCCCCTACCATGTCCACAATTACCACCTTATCGGGAAAGAGGGTTAACTGATCTACAAATGCTGCTGATCCCATCGCCCACTGCCAGCCATTCAGTTTCCCGTTATCTTCTGCATCGAAAAAAACCAGCCAAATATTCATATTTGGAATTGATGGCAGTATCCGGGCCATTTCCAACAATACAGCCACTCCTGAACCACCATCATTTGCCCCAGGAACAGGTTCCATACGGCGAGATGGATTCGGGTCCTCGTCTGAAACCATCCTTGTGTCATAATGAGCTCCAAAAATGACCCATTCTTGATTTAAATCAATATATTCGTGTCTATACGCAATAATATTACTTATCTGTTTTCCTTGATATTCAATCTTTTGCTGCTCAACACTCCACCCAAATTGTTTTAGATAATCAATGATATAGACTTGGACTGCTTCATGTCCCTCTGAACCCGGATACCTCGGACCTAAAGATACTTGGTCAACTACAATTTTATAGGCCCTTTCACCATCAAAGTTAGGCAGTTTACCACCTACCACACCATCTTCTATGCCATAACAAGAACTTAATAGAAACAAAACTAAAATTGCTAGGCTATATCTGAGTTTCATATACTGTGATGTCTTGTTCTTTCAAATAATTTCGGAGTTGCCTTATAGCACGCTCAGCATAAGCAGCGGCCCTTTCGCGTTTATTACGCCGCTTTCCGTCCACCAAAGGAGGTATAATCCCAAAATTCGCTTTCATCGGCTGGAAGTCCTTCTCGTCTGCATGGGTGATGTAATAACATAAAGCTCCTAACATCGTATCAGCTGGCAGGATTAGAGGCATCTTGTTCTTATGGAGTCTGGCTGCATTAACCCCAGCGAGCAAACCGCTGGCTATATTTCCGACATAGCCTTCGATCCCGGTAATCTGGCCGGCGAAAAATAAATCATCTCGGGAATGGAACTGTAAAGACTGCCTCAATAACTTCGGGGAATATATAAATGTGTTCCTATGCATCTGACCATAACGCAGAAACTCTGCCTTTTCCAAACCTGGGATCATCCTAAATACACGACGTTGTTCCGGGAACTTCAGATTGGTTTGGAAGCCTACCAAGTTATACATTGTTCCTGCAAGATTATCCTGCCTGAGTTGAACTACCGCATAAGGGCGGCGCCCTGTTTTTGGGTCAATTAACCCTACTGGTCGCATCGGACCATAAGCTAAGGATTCTTCTCCACGAGTGGCTATGATCTCAACTGGTAAACATCCCTCAAAAAAGGTATGTAGTCCGGCTTTCACCCCAGATTCCATCTCTTTCTCAAAACTATGCAATTCTATCCTCTCAGCCTTTTGCATGGCATGAACAAATTTAAGATATTGTTCTTTGTTCATCGGACAGTTAATGTAATCCCCAACCTCTTCCTCGCCGCGGTCATATCTAGATGCTCTATAAGCAATATTCATATCTATTGATTCTTCACTTACTATTGGTGAAATCGCGTCAAAAAAATATAAATGTTCCTCTCCAGATAATTCAGCGATTTTTTGGGATAGTGCTGAAGATGTAAGCGGGCCAGAGGCAATTATCGTCGGTCCAACGGGAATTTCTCGCACCTCTTCCCTTATCACCGTTATCTTTGGATGAGTAAGCAATGCATCTGTCACAGACTGGGCAAATATATCTCTATCAACAGCTAAAGCACTCCCGGCTGGGACAGATGTTTTCTCGGCCAGATAGATCAACAGTGATCTCATCTCCCTAAGTTCATTTTTCAGCAAACCTGAAGCCCGATCACCCATATTCGACCCCAAAGAATTGGAACAAACCAATTCAGAAAGGTAATCGGTAACATGTGCTCCAGTTTGTAAAATCGGCCGCATTTCGTAAAGAGCCACCTGTAATCCCCTTTGCGCTGCCTGCCAGGCAGCTTCGCTGCCAGCAAGACCGCCTCCTACTATCACTAAATCTATTTTATTCATTACAATTCCTTACGTCACAATTAGCCGATTTTACCAAGAAATTCTGGTCTTATCCCATCAAAATGATAAGTTTTGAATTTTTATGGCACAATTAGTGTACCTGCTTTGGCACAACTCTTGCAACAATTCCTGTATAATAAATCAATACAAGGAAAGAGATTATGGCACAAAGACACGTTCCGTACCAAGGACCCAGCCATCGGCCAATGACCACTGCTCATCTGGCTCAAACGATGACTCTACTTGAGATGAACAATCACGAGTTGGCTGAAAAAATTCAGAGGGAACTCGACAAAAATCCTGCGCTAGAAATGAAAGAGGATTACCGCTGTCCAACTTGCGGAAAAAGGCTGATCAATCAGGTTTGCCCATCATGTTCAATCCCTCCAAGTATGGATCAACATTCTCCAATTGTCTTTGTTTCTACCCGGCGCACGAACTCCTACTCAGGTTCCAGGTCATACACAGATGATAAAGACAGTTTTGAAGACTTTTCTGCTGAAGTAGAAGATTTGCCGTTCTTTGTCCTCAACCAAATTCGCACTGAACTAGAACCCGATGAACAACTGATTGCTGCATCTATTCTTACCAGTTTGGATGATTATGGCCTTTGTCCAACTCCTTCAATTGAGCTTGCTGTGTTTCACCATGTGCCATTATCAAAGGTTGAACACGTACGATCACTCATCCAAAAGTGCGACCCCCTCGGCGTGGCATCTGAATCCTCCCAGGATGCACTTATCATCCAGGCAATCAGCCTGCAAGAAAGGGGGGACGATATTCCACCGCATACAATTGAGGCCCTCGAAGATGGCTTTGATGAACTTAGCCATAAGAATCATCGAGCATTGGCAAAGCTGATCGGGATAACCATCAAAGATGCAAAAAAAATCATCCATTTCATAAGTGAAAACCTAAATCCATTTCCAGCACATGCGTATTGGGGAACACAATGGAACCAAACAGACGACAAACCTTTCCGTTACCAGGATCCAGATGTAATCATTTCCTATTCTAAAAGAGATGATGAACCTCAGTTAATGGTCGAAGTCCTCTGGCCGATCTACGGTAACCTAAAAATAAACCCCGTTTTTAGAAAAGTCATCTCAGCTTCAGAAAAAGACAAATCCGAAAAACTTAATGCGGAATATCAAAAAGCGAACTTGTTAATCAAATGCCTGAACCAGCGCAACCATACCCTTGTTCAACTCATGCAGAAATTGGCGAAAGAACAGCGTGATTTCATACTTAAGGGAGACAAATTCATGAAACCTATGACAAGAGCCAGTATTGCTGAAGATCTGAATGTTCACGAATCAACAATCTCTCGAGCAGTCAGCAGCAAATCGGTTCAACTTCCTTCGGGCAAAATCGTCCCTATCTCCCAATTTTTTGATCGAAGTTTACATATCCGGACCATCATCAAAGAAATGATTGCCAATGAAACAAAACCACTATCAGACACTAAAATAACCAAGAAGCTGAAAGAGAAAGGGTTTGACATCGCCAGGAGGACGGTTGCAAAGTACCGTTCTATGGAAGCAATTCCCCCCACTCATCTCAGAAAAAACAAATCGAAAACATAAGATAATACGGCTATGGTTTCATTCACCGGTATTCTCAAACGTAATCTGTCTTCAAAGGATGTAGAAGGAATATTAGATCTTCTCCACGAACCTGCCATATTATGGGACGTCAAACAGGACGAGTTTACCGCCTTCAACACACCTGCAATACAACTTACTGGATACTCACGAAAAGAATTGCATTCTGTCACTTTTCTTGAAATATTTCCAACTTTAAAAAATGCTCTCCCGATTGAAAGTATATTGGAGACAAATACAATCTTGATGAAGCAAAACGTCCCACAGTTTCCGGTAAAAATCAAACTCACCGTTATCGGGACAAATCGGCAATGGGTGCTGATCACACTCAAAGCAGAAAAAGAAATCTATCAACGAGAAGCCCAGGAATCAATCATCGGCCAAAGATGGGAAGCTCTTCACGCCTTATCACTCGCATCTTTACAAAAAAATCTATCCTCGTCTTTACACCAAGCCCTACGTGCAGGACAACTCCTTACTGGCTGCAGTTTCGCGGCTGTTTACCTACCAGATAGTAAAGCCGATGGCGAGTTAAATCTGGTTGAAAAATGGGGAGACACTGATTTTCTACCTGAGAAAATCAAGCATAATGAGATCAGTCATTTACGCATCCCTTTTATCTGGCAGCCGGGAACAAGAACAACATCAATTTTTCATCAAAAGGCTTTAGCCGTTCAATTAAAATATTTAGCAACTTGCCCTGTAGACCAAGCTGCTCCATTTGAAGGCATCCTTGTTCTTGGAGACCAAATCTCTCCCCCTCCAGAAGAAATGGTTCAAATGCTTCAAATACTTACTGGAGCAATCGTTACAAGTATTGATTTTCACAGCGAAATTTCTCGAGTAACCAATAAAGTAGAAGAGTTGACTGCCCGGCTGGATATCACCAAACTGATAAAAAACCAAGTTGCTGATGGAATAATTTTCACCGATAGCAAACACATTATCACGGATGTCAACGATCCTGTAACGATGTCACTGATGTTTTCAAGGGATGAAATCATCTCAAAGCCGATTGATCAAATCCTGATATGTGATTGTGAAATTAAAGAAATACTCAATACGATTAGTGACGAGGCAGGTGACTTATACGAAATCGGTGAAATCAAAGTTCACCGGCGGGATGGTCAACAACTGCTGACACATATAAGAATTATCCCCCTGAAAAATGAGCGGTACCCGGCATCTAACGCCATTTTGCTTTCAGACCTAAGTGTTCGAGAAGAATACCGCACTCGCGCAAAACAACTTGAAAGCCAGGCCATTGTGGGAGAGCTGATGGCTATTTTCGCCCATGAAGTCCGAAATCCAATTAACAATATCCGGATGGGTCTTGAAGTACTGTCTTCCAGCTACACCGACCAAGATCCCGTTCAAGAGGAAATTGAGCGGTTAGTGAATGATATCGATCGTCTCGAAGACCTGATGAAATCTATTTTGTCTGTCTCCCGAACGCGAGAATACAGAATGGGAGCTGTCAATGTACAAGGTTTAATTGAATCTCTGATCCATCGATGGAAACCTCGTATGACAAGGTATAATGTCATCCCGGAGATCAAGTGCACCGAATCAAATCTCTTTGTCAAAGGAGATAAAAGGTCTTTGGAACAGGTTTTCACCAACATCATTCAAAATGGGATTAATGCCATGAAAACCAGCGGAGGGAAGCTCTCTATCAGAATAGGATCTCATCCAAAATCAGGTGCTGTTAGCATTGATATTTCTGATGAAGGACCGGGGATTCCAGCCGAAATTCTTGACAAAATCTTTGAGCCTTTTTTCAGCACAAACCAAGATGGCACTGGTTTAGGATTAGCCATTACCAAACAGATTGTCAATGTACATAACGGACAGATTAACGTCAACAGTGTTCCGGGAGGGACGGTATTTCGAATTACCCTACCAAATGAACAAAATTATGAAAACGCAATAATTAATTGAGGAAAATATGAGTTTAACTATCTTAATCGTTGATGATGAAGAAAATGCCCGCCACCAAATTCGAAAATACCTTGAAAATAAAGGATATCACATCTTAGAAGCGCCCAACTTGGCTGACGCAAAATCTCATATGATGAAGGGCAACGCTGACATTGTGCTCTTGGATGCAAAGCTTCCAGATGGTTATGGACCATCACTGATTGAAGAAACAGCACAGATGATCAACAGGCCATTAATCATTATGATTACGGCATATGGCGATATTGAAATGGCTGTAAATGCAATGAAAAACGGCGCTCACGATTTCTTCACCAAACCCATTAAGCTCGCAGATCTTGAAAAATCTGTCCAACGCGCAGGTGAAATTGTCCAGATGCGCCGGGAACTAGCCCATTACCGCCAGAGCCAGCAGCAAAATGGAAATTTTATTACAGGCAACAGCCAAAAGATGAAAGAAATTTATGCACAGGCACAGCGTGCGGCCTCCGTGTCTGTATCCGTATTAATCACTGGAGAAACCGGTACAGGCAAGGAAATTTTAGCCAAATTCATCCACAACCAGGGACCTCGAGCTAAAAAACCATTCATTGATGTCAATTGTGCTGCTATCCAGCCAACCATGCTTGAAACAGAATTGTTTGGACATGAAGCCGGTTCGTTTACCAGTGCGGATAAACGTAAACATGGCTTGATGGAAACCGCAGATAACGGCATTTTATTTCTTGATGAAATATCCTCGATGCCATTAGACATTCAAGCAAAACTTCTTAGAGCACTTGAAGAACAAGCATTTCGCCGCATGGGCGGTAACGAACTCATCAAGGTTAATGTCCAAGTATTGGCGGCTTCGAATCGGGACTTGAAAAAAATGATTGAAGACCAGAAATTTAGGGAGGATTTATATTACCGGTTAAAAGTTGTCGATCTTGATCTTCCTCCTCTGAGAGAACGCAAAGAAGATATCCCAGAACTGGTAGGCTTTTTTATAAAGGAGCATAATCCAAAGATGGGTCTCAATATTCAGGGAATTACCCCCAAAGCCCTTGAAATGCTCATCAGTCACGAATGGCCAGGAAATATTCGAGAATTGCGAAATATTATCGAAAGAGCCATGTTATTCTGCGACGATCCTGAGATTGATGTCTCCCATCTACCCCCTGATTTCTCGAATTCAGATTAATTTTTAAAAACTGAGCTTGCCTAAATTTTTTAAATTTTCATGCTAGTCTCTGGAGTTTGCCTTTGGACTTTGCTCTTAGCTTTCCCGATCCAACCACAATTCGCGATAACGTCTGTTCCAATCACTGGTAAATCGGATTGCGACCACCAAACCGATTGCTGCAGACACCCAGATAAGCATCCCCCTTTCTCCCAGGAGATAATACATTGGTGCTAACAACACACCAACCCAAAAAGCAGCCCTGGCACTATGCCTGATGACCAATGTCAAAATAATCAACAACCCCAATCCCACCAAACCGTAAATCACGTCAACAGCTAAAACACTCGCACCCGCAGTAGCCAAGCCCATCCCACCGCGAAATCCTGCAAATATAGGCCAGCAATGACCAACGACCGCCAATCCAGCAACTACAGGAGGTACCCAATCAAATGGCGCGTAATTAAGGGCCAACAATGTCGGAAGATATCCCTTCGCCATATCAAATACCAACACCAAAGCGCCTGCCAGCCAACCTGCCTGACGGATTGTATTGGTTGTGGTTGCATGTCCAGAACCAGCATCCCTGACATCCACCTTCTTAACCAAACGGGTGATCAATATCGAAAATGGTATTGAACCTGAGAAATAACCCAATAGACACAGCCCAATAGCAAAAAGCCAATTTTCCATAACTCATCCTTATATAAATTAATTCGCTCAGAAAGCAATTTTTCTTTTAATCAAAATATTCTACTCAAAAAAGTTAGGAAATCGAAGTGGATCAGCTTCATTCATCATCGCATAAATGGTTTCAAAGATCGTTTCCTTATTTGGTTTTGAGAAATAATTTCCATCGGAGCCATACGGGGGACGGTGAGGTTGCGCAGAAAGAGTGCGCGGCTCTGAATCTAACCAGTAGTAACCGCCCTGATTTTCTAAGACTTGCTGCATCATAAAAGCAGTCGTCCCCCCAGGCATATCTTCATCCAAAAATAAAATTCTGTTGGTTTTCTTTAAAGACTCTAAAATCAACCCAGCCGAGTCAAAAGGCAAGAGAGTACGCACATCAATAATCTCAACAGAGATCCCAACATCACTTAACAAATCTGCAGCTTGTTGTGAGATCCTGCATAAGGGCCCATATGTGACTACTGTCAAATCTGTCCCATCCCGAATTACTTCAGGTTTTCCCATAGGAAGAGTAAACTCGCCGAGATTATCGGGCAGCTTTTCCTTGAGCCGGTAGCCATTTAATACCTCCACGATGATCCCCGGATCATCAGAGAGCAGCAAGGTATTATAGAATCCAGCAGCCTGGACCATATTTCTTGGGACGATTACATGAACACCGCGGACAAGATTAATAATCCCTGCCATGGGTGAACCAGAGTGCCATACACCTTCCAATCGATGCCCTCTTGTCCGGATAATGACAGGGGCCTTTTGACCGCCTACAGACCTCCAATGCACGGTGGCTAAATCATCTGCAATGATTTGCAAGGCATACAATAAATAGTCGAGATATTGGATCTCTGCGATTGGCCTCAATCCTCTCATTGCCATTCCAATCGCCTGACCGATAATCGTAGCTTCTCTAATGCCAGTATCCGTTACACGGAATTCCCCATACTTTTCCTGCAGTCCAGCAAAACCTTGATTAACTCCCCCAATTTTTCCCAAGTCTTCTCCAAACGCGATCACCCTCGGTTCTCGGGCTAGCATCAGATCAAATGTCCGATTCAAAATTTCAAATCCATTTAATTTCGGAGAAGAATCAGAAAATTGGGCATCCTCCCCATTAATTTGCAATGCGTTCTGTTCAGACTCACTGTATAAATGAGAACCATAACGTTGTTGGTTCTCTCGTTCCAAAGATTTTTTAAATTCGATCAGTTTTAATTTTTTATCGAATTTCATCGTTCGAGTAGCACGAAGAATTTTTCCAATCGCTTCTAGCAAATCTTTGCGAAGTGGGTTTTGGTTAGATTTGAGCTTCTGGATCGTCGATTCAATGTCAGGATTGGCGTATCCATTGCCGAATTCATTATCCATCAGTTTGACAAATTGACTAATCTCCTCAAAAATTGGAGTTTTATAGTCTTTCCAGGCTTTCTCTCTAATTTGTTCGACTTCGATGCGGTCATCTTTTTCAAACTGAGTAAGTTCATCTTCACTGGCAAAATCGTTCACTAGAATCCAATTTCGGAATTTTGTCAGGCAGTCATGTTCTTTTTCCCAAGCCAATCGTTCCTCTGATTTATACCGTTCATGGCTGCCAGAAGTTGAATGGCCTTGCGGCTGGGTGAGTTCATTTACATAAATAATTGCCGGGATATGTTCTTCGCGAGTTACTTGATCGGCTTCACGATATGCACTAATCAATGCCGGGTAATCCCAGCCTTTTATGGTATAGATTTGATACCCAAATTCATCGCCTTCGCGCTTACGAAATCCTTCTATTAAATCTACCAACGGCTTTCCAAATTGAAAACGATTGGAGACTGAAATCCCATAATCATCATCCCAGATCGATATGATCGCAGGAGATTGAAGAACGTTAATCGCGTTCAATGATTCCCAAAAAATTCCTTCTGCAGCACTGGCATTTCCAATCGTTCCGAATGCAATTTCATTACCGTTCTGAGAAAACTCCTTCATATTTTTAAGGACATCCAAGTTTCTATACAACTTGGATGCATACGCCAAACCGACCAGACGCGGCATTTGGGATGCTGTCGGAGAAACATCCGCAGAAGAAATTTTTAACTCTGTGAGATTTTTCCATTCTCCTTGGGACGATAATATCCTTGTTGAAAAATGGGCATTCATCGATCGCCCGCCTGAGGCAGGTTCCCGGCTCAAATCAGGATCCGCATAAAGCTGGGCAAAATATTCTGAAATTGTGTGCATCCCAGCTGCAAACATGAAAGTTTGATCTCGATAATACCCCGAACGGAAATCCCCCGGCCTAAAAACCTTTGCCATCGCTAATTGGGGCAACTCTTTCCCGTCCCCGAAGATTCCGAATTTTGCCTTTCCGCTCAAGACTTCTCGCCGGCCGATCAAGCTCGCCTGCCGGCTTTTGAATGCCAATCGGTAATCTGCGATTACATGGTCCTTATGAAAATTTTGTGTTTCCATTTTTAAAATTTGGACCATAAATTATGAAACCTCCACGAGCATATAAGCATTTTGTAAAATGATTGTACCAAATTCAGAGTTCTTTGGTGAGCATTGCCAACATTCATCTAGTCTAGTTGGGCCATCTGGATCGCTTGCTGCAAATCTTCTGGTGTATTTACATTGAAGAATGTTCTCTCATCTGGATCGAACCGATGAATCTCATCTCCCTCTACATAACATACGTTCATTCCATCGAAAAAAGAAATCACCCGCCGCTTTTTCTGAGCAATGGCACGCTCTATGGAAGAAAGACATTTCTTCGAATATATTGCTCGAAAAGGCTCAACAAATTCATCTGGAGCCAATCGTGGAATCACGATGTCATAATCTTCTGCTAAAGATAGTAAATATTCAATCAATCCCCGATTAACAAACGGCATATCGCAGGCCAACACCAAGGCATAATCCCTTTCTAGGAAGGACAAAACAGTATGGAAGCCTCCCAAGGCTCCAATTCCGGGGTAAATATCTGAGTAAACAGGCAATCCAAATCTACGATAATCCTTGGACCGATTCGAAACGATGAAATTGTTCTCTCCAAGGCCTTCGATCTGATCGAGAATATATTCAATCATCTTAAATTTTCCAAATTGCAGCAATCCTTTATCCTCCCCCATTCTGGTAGATTGACCTCCAGCTTGGATGACAACAGAATAATTAACCATACCCTCATTATATTCGATTTAAAAACATCACCGGGGAATTGGTCCCCGGCAATGTGTCTACATAGAGCTAATTTTATGCTTAATTTTCTATAGGCTCAATTCTCACTGCACAAACTTTATACTCTGGAATTTTGGCCGTGGGATCCAGTGCATTATTGGTTAGATTATTTACATTTTGCTCTCCTGGGAAATGGAACCCACCAAAGACCACACCGGGTGCAATGCGATCAGTGACGAATGCTTTTGCTACCATCTCCCCTCGTCGGGAGGTAAGCCGTACTTGTGCGCCTTTACCAATTCCAAATTTCAGGGCATCTTCTGTATTCAATTCAACTTGGCTTTCCGGATACAAGGCTAACAAACCATCCACCCGACGTGTCATTTCAGCTCCATGCCAATGGTATAACACTCGCCCCGTTGTTAATAGGAGTGGAAATTCCTCATTTGGAAGCTCTTGAGCGGGTATATGTTCGCACACATTGAATTTACCTAATCCACGCGAGAATTTCCCAACGTGCAGGATAGGAGTTCCTAAGTGTTGTCGATCCAAAACAGGCCAATGCAACTGATCCCCATTCATTAAACGCTCCAAACTTATCCCAGCATAAATTGGAGTCAGGGCAGAAATTTCTTCCAGGATTTCCTCAGGCGACTGATAATCCCATCCTGCATATGGACCTTCTACAACACGACCTTCAACTTCCAGTAACTTCTTTGCCAGTTCAGCTGTAATCTTCCAATCATTCCATGCGTCCCCATTAATTTCTATTGCCTGAGAAACAAGCTGAATCCTGCGTTCGGTATTGGTGAAAGAACCCGTTTTTTCAGCAAATGACACGCCTGGAAGGAGAATATCCGCATACTGGGAAGTTTCTGATGGGAAGATTTCCTGCAACACAATAAATTCTCCAACTTCAAAACACTCCCGGACGTGATTGCTGTTCGGGTCGGACATGAGGGGATTCTCACCAATGATGTATAACCCCCGTACATGACCATCCAGTAGCCCGTTGGTCATTTCCGTAACGGTCAATCCGGGCCTGTCTCTAAACAAGCTAACAGAGCCATTCTCTGTATCTGGTTTTTGCGATAACTTCCAGGCTTGGTTAAATTTATCCCGGACTCCTTCGTTGACAACTTGCTGGTAACCTGGAAAAACATTTACCAAAGCCCCCATATCACAGGCGCCCTGAACATTGTTTTGCCCGCGTAGAGGATTGGTACCGCCACCAGGAACCCCCATATTTCCCAGCAACATCTGTAAATTTGCCAGGCTGAAGACATTTAAGACTCCAGTTGTATGCTGGGTAATCCCCATCGCCCAAAGCACAGCCATCGGTGAATTTTTGGCTAAAATTTGTGCTGCTCGATGGATTTCATCCACTGTTAAACCCGTGATTTCTGCAACAACTTCTGGCGGATAATCCTCCAAGCTGGCAGCAAATTCCTCAAACCCTTCAGTCCGAGATGAAATAAATTCTTTATCCTCCCAGCCGTTTTCCAGGATAATGTGAGCCAATCCATTGACCAGCGCCACGTCTGTCCCTGGCTTATGCCGCAGGTGCAAGGAGGCAAAATCGGTTATTGGGATATTTCGAGGATCTGCAACTACCAGTTTTGCCCCTCGCTGGAGGACAGCTTGCCTCAAGCGATAGCCAAATACTGGGTGCTGTTCGGTTGTATTTGATCCAATGATAAAAATCGCTTCCGCATTTTCAGCAATATCAGACATCGGATTTGTCATTGCACCCGAGCCAAATGCAGTCGCCAGACCGGCGACAGTAGAGGAGTGTCAAAGACGAGCACAGTGATCTACACTGTGCGTGCCAACCACTTGCCTGGCAAATTTCTGGAATAGATAATTTTCCTCATTGGTACATTTTGCAGAAGCAAGGACGCCGATTGCATCCGAGCCTGATTCTTGTTTAATTTCATTAAATTTCTTCGCCGCGATGTTTAAAGCAGTATCCCAATCTACCTCAATCCATTCACCTCGCTGCCCATTTACTGGTCGCTTACCATCCCCCTCTAACAAATATTTACGAACTTTGGGCTTTGTCAATCTGTCCGGATGATGGACAAACTGATACCCGTAGCGTCCTTTCACACACAAAGCGATATCATTTACAGGTCCATCCTCGTTGACGCTTACTCTTATTATTTTATTGTCTTGAACGTGCAACCCTAATTGACACCCAACACCACAATAAGTACATATCGTGTTGACAACCTTATCTGGAATTCCAGTTCCAACCGACTGGCGGTCATCAAGGGCACCAGTTGGGCACACCTGAACACACAAACCACACGACTCGCATCCTGCCTCTAGCATGGGCTGGTCAGCGCCAGCAACGATGTGTGCATCTGCGCCGCGCTGCTGGATTCCCCAAACAAAGCTGCCTTGGATTTCTGTACATACTCGAACACAGCGTGTGCATAAAATACACTTATTCATGTCAACCCAAACTACTGGGTTAGGATCGCTGTCTTTTTCTGTCCACGGGTTTGATTGCCCCCAGGATGGCCTCGAAATTTGGTAACGGTTCAGCCAATGTTCAAATTCCGTTTCAAAACGGTCTCCATCAGCATACCCACCGTCATGATATTTCATTAAGAGAAGTTCTAAGATTGATTTCCGAGTCTGGCTGATTTTCTCGCTCTCAGTTGTGACTTCCATCCCCTCTTGAAGGTTTAGGGTGCATGCCATTTGCATCCCCCACATATTTTTTACTTCAACCGCACACAACCTGCAAGATCCAACTACAGAAAGATTGGGATGATAACATAATGCAGGAATCTCAAATCCATTTTCTCGAGCAACCTCCAACACATTTTGAGTCGCCTTTCCAATGACTTCTTTGCCATTAATCTTAATTCTTATCTCTTCCACCATCTTTATCTTCCTCTATCCTTCCTAAATCAAACGGGATTCAAATTCTTCTTCAAAGTGATCTAAAGCTGATTCTACTGGCCATGGAACTGAAATACCCAACCCGCAGAAAGATGCAGAACCCATAATTCTGCTCAAGCTGTATAACTTTTCAATCGAGTCTAATGGTGCCTCCCCTACTATCAGTTCATCGAGAATTTTTCGTGACTGTCGAGTACCAACTCGGCAGGGAGTGCATTTTCCACAAGATTCTCTCTCAAAGAAATACAAAAGTTCTCGAAGTAATGCCACTGGAGAAACATTGGAATCACACACTAGAGCTGCTCCAACACCGATGTGAGCGCCTTTCTCACCAGACGAGTAATCCAAGGGAAGATCAAGCAAGGTTGCTGGAACAAATCGACCTGCAGCACCTCCTACCAGGGCAAAGCCAAATTCCCTCCAGGGTTCCATTCCCCCACCAAAGTCATTGATCATTTGCGACAAAGTTAAACCGAACGGAGCTTCAAAAACACATGGTTCTTTTACATTGCCAAAAATGGCGTAGATTTTGGTTCCGGTATATTCCGAATCAGAAAGATCCTGATACCATTCAGCTCCATTTTTCAGGATGACTGGCACGTTCGCAAAGGTTTCAACATTATTTACAACGGTAGGCTTCCCCAGATACCCATTTGTGGTTGGATAAGGAGGCCGCAATCGAGGTTCGCCACGGCGTCCCTCCAATGATTCAAGCAATGCCGTTTCTTCACCGCAGATATATGCCCCCGCTCCACTGTGGACCTGTATCTGAAATTCGAAATCAGTTCCCAAAATAGATTCGCCCAGAAGTTTATGGGCTTCAGCTTCCCGAATCGCATGTTGAAGTGTCTCGGCTTGCTGAGGATATTCACCGCGTATATATATAATGCCATGGTTAGAACCAACGGCATAACCGGCAATTGCCATCCCTGCAATCACCAAAAAAGGATTGTGATCGATCAGAATTCGGTCCTTGACTGCCAATGGCTCAGATTCGTCTGCATTGCAAACGATGTATTTTTCCTCATCTTCTTCCCCAGCAACAAAAGACCACTTCAATCCAGTTGGGAATCCCGCGCCTCCCCTTCCCACAAGTTGTGACTCTTTGACAATTTGAACAACTTCTTTCTGCGACATACTCAGGGCATTCGACAAACCTTCAAAAACACCAATATTAATCGCTGTTCGTACATCCCTAGGGTTTATCCTATCTATGTCGGCCAATAACACGCGCTTTTCTCCAACTTTAGGAGTTGGAGAAATTGGCGTGAGTTTTTCCCACTCCTCAACTCGCCAGGTAACCACTTCTTCTGATAAGTTACCTACCTGAGTATCCCCCACGAGAGCAGCTGGAGCATGATCACATAAACCTAAACAGCTGTTGCTTTCAATTACCCACCCCGCTTCTTTTAATCGATCAACATAGGGGATCAAATTTGTAGATCCGTTCAACCAACAAGCTGGCCCATCACATATTCGAATAGTTTTCTTTGGATGATCGGTTTCTAACATGGTGTAAAAACTAGCAACACTGTTCACATGCTGGACTGATATATCAAATGCCTGAGCTACCTCTACCAAAGTTTCTTGAGTTAGACCCCCTTTATCTGATTGGAGCTCTTTCAACACATCAATCAATTCCCCAATTTCGTATCGTTGAGGCTCAGCTGATTGGATTAAAATCCTTCCTTTGTATTCTCCATAGCTTGGTGATTTGTAGATCGTTTTTTTCATTAAACCTTCGCTCCCTCTCACTGCAAAACAAACTTTAAACACACAAAACAAAAGCTATTCTTTCTCGAGAAAGAACGCTTAAAGGCGATTAATAAATTATCGGATATTTTTTTATTCAGGTCAGGGGACAAGCGTCATGTATCTTTAATGACATCTATCCTATTGAGGAACCCCCAAAGGTTCATTTGATTTAAATGATAAACGCCAAGGTGAGGGGGGCACCCTGACGTTCATCAATTAGGATTATATCCAAAAACCATAATTTGTCAAGTTTTACGATGAATATTTGACCATTTTTATAAAAAATTAATACTTAATCCTGCTGTAATTCTTTGCTGAGTTTTTCAACCCTTTTCAATATTTCTTCTCTTTCTTCCCCTTCTGCCATATGAACAGTACCATCTTGATCGACCAAAGTAGGAATGAATTCAAAATTGACGATCTGTTCTCCCTCAAATTCGACCAGCAGGATCATCCCTTGCTGGTGATCCCTTGCCCATATTTGATCAAAAACGAAATTTCCAAGGCTGTAAAAGACAGGAACACTATCAATTTCTTGATAGCCTTGCACAATATGGGCATGATTGATAACAACCAAGTTTGCCCCTGCAGCAACAGCATGCCGCGCCCAGTATTTTTGCTGGGGAGTTACTTGTGGATAGTCTTCCGGCCCAGAATGAGGAAGGACGATCACGACATCTGAAAGATTTTTTGTTCTCTCAATGGCATTCATCAGGTTAGTTGTGGTTAACACTGCAATCCCTGGTTTGGCTGCATCAGCGAATACTCGCTCGTTCACCTCCCCCAGAGATACAAACCCAAAACGGATACCATGAACCTCAATAACAACTGGCTTCAATGCCTCAGAAAGATTTTTCCCAGCACCTACCGGAGAAATTCCTACTCTTTTAAAATGCATCAAAGTATCAAAAAAAGCAGTATTCCCACATGATTGCTTTCCACAATCCTTGATGTGGTTAGTGGCAACCGACATCACATCGAACCCTGCATTGTTGAGCGCGTCTGCATTATTTGGGCTCCCGACCAATTCCCAAGATCGCTGGCAGCCAATGTATTCTACTTGATCGCTAATTGTGGCATTGAAGACTCCAACAGTTATGTCCGCTCCAGTCAGAATATCCCGCACTTCATGGTAGATATAGTCTGCGTTTCCCTGGCGATCAACCTCAGCCTGAACACATCTCGCGGGGACAATCACGCCAGTAAACGCAATGACCGTTCGAGGGATTAGTGTTTCAGTTGCAATAATTGTATTCGTTGAAAGAGGTGTTTGAGAAGGAGGTGTAGTCTGTGTAAAACTTTCTGGCGCTGTTGGGGATAAGGGTTGAATTGCGGAAGTTTGGTTGATGGTTTCTGTAACAGTTAATCCATTGACTTGAGAACAAGCGAAAAGCAAAGGGATTATTCCCAGAAAGACCATAGAGATTTGGAATGATTTTTGCACCTTATCTAAAAGCTCCCATCGGGAATTTGCTGGATTATACCACTCGTGAACTCGCAGCATATTCCCGCTCGTGCTATAATCAACCTCGAAAATTTATAAAGCAAGATTCACAATCAGGTATAGGTATTGTTCAAAATTTAGAACCCATTGACAATCAGTTAGCCTATCCTATCAACTTCGTTCTGATATGGCTTGCAATGTGGAGTAGATATGATTGATCCAACAATTATCAGTAATGCTGTGATGGTTCTCACCGCTTGGGGAGGTGCCTTTCTCATTACTTTCTGGCTCGGCCTCATATTCTGGGCATATCGAGACATTCGCAAGCGAACTGGCGATCGATTCATGCAAATACTTGCAGTCATCATCGTGACCATCTTGTTTTTACCTGGAGTCCTTGTATATCTCATCCTTCGCCCACAACAAACCTTGGAAGAAGAATACCAGAGAACCCTGGAAGAAGAAGCGCTGCTCAATGCAATTGAATCTACCCCTCATTGCCCAGGTTGCAGCCGGAGAGTCGACAGCAAATGGATGGTTTGTCCGGATTGCCAGACACGGTTGATGAAAACCTGTCACCATTGCAGCAAACTGATGGAATTGCAGTGGAACATCTGCCCACACTGCGGTACGCCTGCACCGGGAATGAAAAAAGAGGGGTTGACGATGGATGAGGCGCTTCGACCAACGCCTGTAGAAGTTGAGGCTGAAGAGCTTGAGTAACTTGAGAGGTTTTTTAGTAGATGGCTGCCAGACTCTGAAGCCTGTTTCTTTTTCTTCATTTTCTCCATTGTTTAGTATAATTTTGATCTGAAAAATTATTTTTGGAGTCCCCATTGATTTTCAAGACACCATCCAGATGGATTTTCATTTTGGTATTCATATTCTCTTTGGCTGCATGCAGATCAACTCAAGTAAGCACCTCTGAAACACTTCCATCTCAAACTTTAAAGCCAACAGATGTTCCAACTAATACGCCTACGGCAACATTTTTACCTACCGATACTCCAAAACCGACTGCCACAATTGTACGTACACC